>JAABUK010000525.1_pt1 | contig 79197 bp, 104 predicted proteins | sample 5559141 | NCBI WGS metagenome assembly JAABUK01 (sample SAMN10711869, study PRJNA513367) | rock metagenome | isolation source: Antarctica rocks | place: Antarctica: Victoria Land, Pudding Butte nord | collected 2016-01-03
CTTGGACCACTTCCTTAGCTGATGCACACCCTACGCCAACCTGGCCCTGCTCGTCTCCAACCACAACAACAGCCCTGCAGGTGTGCACAGTCAGGTCACCTACGTTGCTTGACAGTCAGGTCACATTCCACTGTACTACGTGCAACCACCCCCTGCAGAACTTCCAAGCAGCAGTACCTGAAGCTGAGCTGCTTGCCACCTTTGACCACTTTCGTCACTCTGCGCACTTGAACCACACGCTCTTGAAAACCGTCGTTAGCTTCCTCTCGTCTGTTGTCGCCTCCTTGTCTTGCTACAGCATGCAGAGTGACTCGATCTGCTCTCGCAGGTAGCTGATGACAGCTCAATTGCTGTCCGCAGAATGATTTGCAGGAGCTCAAGCTTTGCTGAGGGGCTATCGATCTTTGGTGCAAGTTCGCTTGACAGTGCGCGACCGCCTTCCGCCTCAGCTGTGGAAGAGGACCCTGCGCGAAAGCATGACTGTGCACCGCAGGAAGTGACATGATGAGCTCAAGCGCATACGAGCTGTAACATTCGCGTTGCACCTTGACCGACTTTGCGGTAAACCCTGATATCTTGGACCACAGCCCTAATTCTTCGTTACTAAGTGTACGCCGTCACATGTTTGAACTGCTCCACCAGTCAGAGTCTGTTGTCAGCAGACTGTTGAGTCTGGCCGTGCTTCCACAGAGGAGATTGCTGGCCACATGTTGCAACGTGAATGCTGCATATGATCAAGCTGCTGCTGGCATGTTTGCTTACGCTAAGCTTGCATCTCACACCTTGCCTGGCCGGGGACGTATGCGAACTTGGAGGAGTAAGGCTCAAAAGAGACATTCTTGCAGCGCGAGGCATCACAGATATCATCTTACTGGCTTTGCTATCAATTGCAGGCAGTCATACAGCTAAGCAGCAGCAATCACACGTACAAAGCCGTGCCCAGTGATCCTAACGTTCTTCTGCATAACTCGACACAGCACGTGCAACTTAGCTTGGCCAGCCCACAGGACGCCTGTCAGCCGCTGGCGAATCCCGTGACAGGTAATCAGGCGGATTATTATCAGGGTGGCACAGATGATCAAAACAGACCACACTTACAATTTTGCTGCTTGGTGCACAGGAGCTGCTGTGCTAGTTCAGAGAGGCTCATGTCCTTTTGCCACCAAAGCAGAGAATGCTCAGCGTGCAAAGGCAGCAGCAGTATTGGTCATAAACAGCGATGATGGTAGGCTTGTATTTAATGAATGCTCACACACCAAAATCACTGTGCAGAGCTGTGGCTATGAGACTTGCTTCTTCCACAGATTGCATGTACATGGACCTCAATAACACAGAAGCTGAGGCCATTACAATGCTGCCAGTTGTCAGCGTCTCAAAGCAGACTGGATTGGAACTCACAGAGGCTGCACAACAGAATGCCACAATAGCTTTGTGGATGCCATACTACAGCAGCTTTGATTTCAATGTAATTCTGCTCTGGGTGATGGCTATTGGCACTTTCATTCTGGCTGGAATATGGGCTGGCAATGACTCTTTCGGGACAGAGGATAGCTACTTGCAAGCTCAAGATGATTCAGAGGTTGTTACCAGAACAAACTTTCATGCAAAGCATGGTAAAATTGCACAATGCTCTCAATGGCTTGACAGCAGGACAGCCTCCTCACAAGCTCTTGCTGCCTCTGCAGCATGATTGCCAGCCATCTGTATGCTCAGGGATTTGTATCAAACCAGGCCCTGGACCAGCAACACTGATGATTTCTTCATGGCCGTATGAGCATTTCTTCTGTGAATGAGTTGGCAATGCTCAGATTGCTGTGCTGCAGGGTAATGCCAGCAAGTGGCAGATGGAGTCTCAGACAATCACGCAAGGCGGTGCAGTTGCCTTCTTGGTCATTGCTTCTGGGTCTCTGCTGCTGTTGTACTTTTTCCTGGACACCGCTTTCTACGTGATTTTGGTATGTGATGCCGTTCTTCAGCTTCTTGCCGTGCTTGTTGCATCATATTGCTTGGCATTGAGTGACAGCAGTAGGTGGGAGGACTAGTCATCTGATGGATATTGTGTCTTTGGTCATGCTGTCTATGTCCTTTCCCAGTTGACACGCTTTCATCACCTACACAGGGAAAGCTTTGATTTACTCTAATGCAGTGTTTTTCTTGTGCTGTTGGTCATAGTACCTTTACCGATGGCATGCATTGCTGCAAGACAAGCCTGTGCAACAATTGCTGTCGCAGAAGCATTATCCCACTGTCAAACAGAAGCTGTGCTCACGCAGTTGGTCCTACCCTAAGATTGGACCTTGCTGTGTTTGCAGATGGCTTTATTCAGCCTAGGTGCAGTCCAGGCATTGGCAGCAGCCCTTACCCCCCTGTGCTCCTGGCTGCTCCCCAACCAGACGCTGCACCCACCCATTGGTCAGATCCCAGCCCATTCAGTTCTGAGCCTGGGCATCTCCCTGGCTGTTGTGGCAGTGTGGCTTGTCTTCAGGTCAAGTGCATGGGCGTGGCTGCTGCAGGATTTGCTGGGCGTCAGTCTGATAGTCCTGGTGCTGCGCCAGTTTCGGTTGCCGGACATCAAGGTATGCAGCATGTCAGACCTAAAGCACCAAGGCACTCTGTGCATGGAGGGTGTGAGGCAACTAGGTGCATGTTGCTCACTTGCAGCAACGTGTACTACCTGATGGTAGTAGCTTTGCATATCTGGTTAGGTCTGCCATCTGTGGCCGCTGTGAGGAGCACAAGCGTGCCTTGAGCTTTTGTCATTCAGCTGTCACTGTACACGGCATTTTGTGGGGTATTGAGAGCAGTTGGGCTTTGGGAGACTAGCACTGATATTTGCATGCAACTGGTTGGTCTGAGGCTTGTTTGCATCTGGCATGGTGCCTGTTCAAGCTTCCCTGAGGTAGTCTTGCACCAGCTGGTGAAGCCCAGCTCACAGCTTGTCTGTGCAATGGTAGCCTGTCATGCAAGCACATGTCTCCTCGACATGTTGTTGCTTTTGGAACTTTCACTTTGTTGCTGAGCGTTGCAACACAAGCTGTTCCAAACCTTCTTCTCTGCTCAGCAATTGAGACCAGGTCCTGCTGATGCTGTGCAGGTTGCCTGTGTCCTGCTGCCTTTGAGCTTCTTATATGACATATTCTGGGTGTTCATTCAGCCATACTTGACACATGGAGACAGCGTCATGGTCAAGGTATTTTCTCACCCTCTCAGTGCCTGGCTGGTTTGCATGTTGGCCCTGCATGCTCAATGCTGTAAGCACAGCTGACTGTGTACATGTGTAAGGTGCTGAGGAACTGGTCATGCTTATCACAGAGCATGCATTGTGCAGGTGGCAACAGGTGGAGATCAGCACTGGCAGCTACCAATGCTATTGATTGTCCCAGCTTTCCATTTATCCCCAGCTACTGGTCCTGTGATACTTGGCTTTGGTGACATTCTGCTACCTGGCCTGCTCGGGGTGTACAGCAGAACCTTTGACTTGTACCATAACCTTGACACATGGCAGAGCTATTTTTGGCCAACTGTGGTTGGATACGCAGTGGGGCTGATGCTGACATATATTGCTCTTTGGTTTGAGATTGGCGGGTCTCAAGGTCAACCCGCACTGCTGTATTTGATCCCATGTACACTAGGATTGACACTGCTGCTGGCTATGTCCAGAAAACATTTGACATTGATGTGCAGCAATAATGCGTTTGCTACCCATGGGTCAGGTGACAGTACTGGTGTGCCAGATCTTGAGGCAAATGCTGAGCTTCAAGATTCTGGTGACACCCGTTTACTTGCACCATCATCTTAACTACACACTTATGTTGTAGGAACTGGTCTACTGCGTGTTGTGTAGTCGAGCTTACAAGTAACAAAATCTAATTCGTATGAAATTGGTTAGGGTTTTTACTGAGCCCATGACGTGAAGTTATGGAGAGGACTTGTGGTATGATACGTACGCCAGCGAGGCACGATCTGTAAGCAGCAGTCCCGACTTCTTCACGCTTCGCTAATATTTGCAATCCTGCCAGGACGCTGTAGAATATTTGAGGCGTCGCCTGTTACCTCTCCTTTGTTAGGTGCAGCTTGCTGCTTTACAGTTCTCCGCAGGTAGCCCGTTGTTACGATCTGTTGTGGGATTTCAACTATAATATTCTCTCGGTTCAGCTAACGGGTGGTCGCTGCACCGAGCAGATTCAGCGATTGAAAGTCAGCGATTGAGTTTGCGCGAATGGGAACCGTGGTATGAGTCTTGAATGACGCTGTCACTGCCCAAGTACAGCTCAAAGATCTTTGGTCGCCTTGACCAGGTGACTGAATTTCATGACGTGAGCGCAGGCAGCAGACTTGTGATACTTAGTTCTTCACTGCCAGAACGGTTGGAGCACGGCGCCCCTGTCGCCTGTGCTGACCCTGCGAGGCTATGATATATCCAGCCCACAATCGTCGCTTGCAACAATATTTCGTGCCCAAAAATACCAGTCCTGGTACATCACCAGAAGCATCTCCTTCTCCTGAACTGACCCCACAAATCAATTCTGCAACACCTTGGGGAGGTGGAGTAGGCTTGAATTATGGGTCTCGTGTAGGTAAGTTTAGTAGCAGTCTGTCTGGCTATGGCTGTGCTTTGCATCCTTGCATCCTTGTGAGTGCATTGTTCTGAGCTACGAGCACATGTACAGAACATGCCTTATCAGTTCTGTGCGGACATGTTGTCTGGTTCTCCGGCAGGAAAGACATTTTTGGTGAACGGTGTTGCTGATATGCAGGATTTGCTGCTGGAGCAGCAGTGGGTATTATTATATTGACATGCATTTTCATTTTGGTATGTGACAGACGACGCAGACCCTACACATCATCAGCGGCGCATCATCCCCGAGGTATGCTGCACACCCAACTTGCATGATGCAGCACTGCCCATCAGCTATTCTTCAGCTACATGCATCTGTGCTTCTGCCACTCCTGCCCATGTGTAATAGTCGCACTTTCAGACAGCACTGCATGCCCTTGTCTGTGCCATGTCCACTTGCCTCTGTGCCCATGGTGACCTTGCCACTGGTCATTGTGACACAAACAAAAGGCTGACGTGTTTTGCTTGTCACAGGCAACAGGCATCTATATACTGCACAGCCAGCTCCAAATGTGCCCAAGCAAGTCCAATTTCCAGTCATCATTGTGAATCCAGACAATGAAGTTGAGTGCGGGCGCAAGATCTTCTTGGACAGAACACCTTCATCCAAGCAAGATCCTGATAATTACTTTACAAGTAAGCCACAAGGGCTGCTGACATTGTTGTTTGTGCAGTACATGCTTGGTGCTTTGGCATGCAGTCAGTACAAAACTTCTCCAGTTGGATGTGTGGTCTTAAATGCGTTCTTTTGTTGGCCACACAGACATGTTGCACAATCTGAGTGTAAGTGCTGAAGTATCCTGTTATCGAGACATTCATGCATGATGTGCAACAAGAATCCCAAGCTTGCCCTTTGTCTGAGTGTTGGACTGGCTGCAGGCATAGGTCCTGGACCACCACTTTTTGAGGCAAATGTTCCCTTTCGTGCAAGCAGCGGGGCGCTTCGCACCCAATCAGGGCTGTTGCAAGCTCCCTCTGGCACGCTCAGAAGTTTCAAGCAGCGATTCAGACCCAGCAGCGAATTTACACAGAACAACCAAGGCGCGACCAGCAGCTTTGGCATTGAACAGAGCATTGCTCCTGTGCCATTGCATACCTCAGATGGTGTGGTACCCGGGGGTGTCATGCCTGTCATGACCAACAACCCCCTTGCAACAGAAGGTGCTGCAGCACCTGCGTCTAGCCGCTCTTTCTTCAGATCCCCATTTGCAGACTGGAATCCAGCAACAGGCATTGCAAATGACAGCAACCCTGCCTCTGTGGAGATGGCGAGGAGTACATCTGGGTTGAGAAGGTTGAGATCCAACAGTGGCAATATGGGGTAGATACAGCTGCACAAGCAATCTGCAGATCTGTAGATCAGCCGCCTGATGAAATCTCGCATGGTAACCCTTCAACCATTAGTGTTCAGCACCATATGGTATGGCTGAGCTGGTCTGTGCACAGCCCGGGTGCTGATTGTCAGAGCTTCAAGGCCAAAGTAATCAAGCAGCTTGTTAAGCAGCTTTGTGTTGCGGTGCCTTGCTGGCAAAGACTTTGTGCACATCAAAACTTCTTTCTCACTTTACCTAGGTGGTTCTTTGCAGGTTGCTCAGCTTTTTTGCTTCTGAACTGTTGACACAGGCATGCCTGTCCTTTTCAACACTCTTTTCTTTACACTCTGCAGGCTACAGCATTGTTCAGATGTTGCTTCTCTGTTTAGGGCTGACCACGTTTTGTTCAAGTTGTGCTGTTCCATATCTTTGCTGCATCTTGACCATAATCTTGTACTGTATTTGTGACAACGTTGTGCATGTTGGCAGTCTTCTTTGTCCTGGTTGTGACTTGCATACTGCCCTGTTGTGTGACAATGTGCAACTTTGAGTGTACATGAGTGGTAGGCAATTTTTGACAACCCTGTTAGGCAATTCCCTATCAAACATTGGCTCTCTCTGAGGCAAGTTCGACTTTCCATTTTGCTCTTCGTGCTGACCTGGCTTCGAAATAGTGTAAGGGCACACTGCTCCCTTTTCTTTCATGGCTTCTACGGTCATCTGATCTGATGCTGAACAGTGCGATTAGGCCAAAACTTCGATGCCACATTAACCGCTGCCGTGTTGTTCCAAGCCCTACAAGGCTTCTGAAGTCCAGACATCGCATATAGCCTGCAGCACACACTGCATCATGAAAGCAGGCCAGACACGATCCATATGTGGCTCGAGAACGGTGCATGTGTGGTATTTATGCGAAAGATCCTGACATCCGAATGTAGCCGCCGCCTTTGTTGACAATCTGACTTGCCCATCATGAGCAAGAATTCAAGCATGACATGCGTGCTGTGCTGTGACTTGCGGATGTCCTACATGTATGAGTACTCAGCTGCACATGCAAAGCACAAACGGGGACCACCGGTAAGTGACAAGCGTTGCTAGCTAAGCTTGCTGCTGATGCCGCCTATTTGTGCTGGAGCAGCTGACACCAGAGGCAGCGCACCCTTCAGTGATAGCACCGACGACGACGTGCAGCTCCTGCAGTCGCAGTTGGCAGACTGGCTGACGCATGCAGCAGTGGATACCAGCGTGTTCTCAAGGAAGGCGCAGGAATCAGGAGACGAAGCCATCATTTTGCAGGTGATCACCTTATGAGACTGAAATACCTGCCTCGTTCGCTCATGCCTGCTTAGCAGCACTCAAGCTTGCACATTGATGATTGCACTCATGATGCAGGCAGATGTGATGCAAATGAGCTACAACAACCCCTGTCTTGCAGCCAGCATCTTGAACAGTCCAGGTCAGCGGGACAATCAGCCACTTCCTTGCTGAAGCAAGCATGCCACTTTTGTCAGTTCAAAGCAAGCATAGGCTTTTTGACTCAAGTTGGTGGTGGCTTTACTTCAAATTGTCTTACTTTCGGCAAGCTTGCTGCTGGTCAATGTCAACCTGTTTGTGGTATTAATGCAGAGTACCTTAGAGCCTGTCTCATCAAGCTGCTAGTGCAGCAAGGCTTGATGCCAAGCATGCTGCACAGACTGTGGTTGCGGCCTGTTCAGGTGCAAATGTGCATCACCACATCACCACATCATCTTAGATCCCTTGCTTTGCTATGCAACCAGCCAGCTGGCTCATACACCACTTCTTACTTCTTGAATGACTTGGTTGAGATGGGTGTTGGGCTCAGGTACCACTTCCCCCTATGAACCCTTATGAGCTCCAGCAGCTTGTGACGCATGGCAGTCAGCCACAGCCAGTGCGTTTTCAAGGCATATGTACCTCTGTCTCAACGGTCACCAAGCAGGTATGAGCATGGCCATCATGGCCAACATCAAAGCTGCAAATGCATATCTGCCTAGTCATGACACGTCCATCATGGCAATATCAAACCTGCAACTGCATGTCTGCCTAGTCATCTCGTCTTTTCCAGAGCAGCCTGTCTTCTGCCTTTTTGTAAGGCCTATGGCTAAAACCAAAGCTACAAATGCATGTCTGTCTGACCATCATTGCCAAGATCAAAGCTTACAGCACTGGCATCAACACTCACTGTTGTGTATCTACGGCTTGAAGTGCTGTTGTACTGCATGCAGGTGTATGCTCGGCATGACCAGTGCTGCTTCTGTGATGCTGAGGGGGATCACCTTGAAGGCCATGCAGTCAGCTGCTGCATTGGGAGGCAGCAGCAACCAAACGGGTGTGAAGAAGACCTCACCTGCAGGCAGTATGTGCCAGTATGTTCCTGATCACCAACACTCTCACCTTCATAACACCCTGCTGGGCTGTGAAGAAGAAAAGCCATCCACATTGCACCAGCTACAGATGTACAATGCATACGATGCAACGCATGTGCGAAGCTGTCTGAGCTGTCTGCTGATGACAAGCCTCAGACATTTGAACAGTCAAACAGTCCATGTGCATCCCAGCGCAATAACACAGCGTTCAAACATGGTCTCTGTCACCCAATGCAGTTGAGCCTGACATTCAGCCTGTGAGCAGTCCCATCTTGGTCATTGCATGTCGCAGGCGAGCTGTGCGTGTGAGCTGCAGGTGCAACAGGTCTGGGTTGGCGCACTGCACCCTGCAGACACCAAGTCCTTCACTGTTAGGGCAGGCCAGGTCTTAGTACAGCTGCTAGAGCAGGACCTGTGCACAGCTGTTGCCATCGGGGATGTGGTGGACATTGTAGGTCAGGCCTCTGTGAATAGCCAGCCAGGCAAAGCCAACTCAAAACTGCTTGGTGATGCTCAGGTGTGTATTGTCACAATCAGGGCTTATCAGCTGATGTAGAAGAAGAAACGACAAGAAAAGACTACACCTTCCAGCGTCAAATTTACGAGAAGCCAAGTATTGTATTAGGATGCTCAGGCGACCATTTGTTGTACTTGCTTGTCATTGCTGTCTGATAATCACTTGTTAAACATGTCAAGGCTGCCCTTTCCTCTTGGCATGTGCTGGAATGCCACCCAGCCAGGGAAATTTGCAGAGTGTGTGATGGCTGGAGGTACCAAGGTGCTGCATCCATGCACTGCCATACTGTCAATGCTGACCCCACGGCGGCCTCAAGCCGCTGCTTCAAGCTGCTTCTGCTGTTGTATTGTTGCGTGAGCTGCAACCACTGCGAGCTGCGTGTGTGCTCACCTGCTTGGTATTCAACAGGTCTGACTCGCTGTTTTGCTTTGCTCAACCATTAGAAACCAAGTTGCAATGTATTCTGGCCTTCAAATCAACATAGCCCTAGGACTTTTGATGCTGTCTTGGCAAAGGCAGGTCTTTGTCGCTACCCAACACTCCTTGCCAAGAAAGGTGCTGCATGATGTTGAGCCAGGTCTTGAGCTCTGACAAATACATGTTGGAGACCAACCTGTAGACAGGATGCTCTGGAGAACCAAGACTTGTCCTGCACGTACCTAGCTCATCATGAGCCGGCAAGCACTTTAATTACCATTGTTGTTGTTGTTGTTATTATTATTATTATTATTATTATTACCATCATTATCATTACTATTATTATTATTATTATTATTATTGTTATTATTATTATTGTTGTTGTTATTATTATTATTATTATTATACTCTTATTATGATTATCACTATTGCTGACCTGTTTGTGCGTGCGTGCATGCAGGTGATGGCCAGCAGCTTGTCAGTTGTGCAGCTCAGCAGTGTGGAGCCTGCTCTGGGTCCCCCCACCCAATGGAACCGCGACACACTCCTGGACACCTTGTGTAACAGCCTTGAGGCATGCCTCACATACCCCATGTCACATGAACTCACGCTGGCATTGCTTCTCAGTGCTGTCTCTGCTGGTGTACCAGTCACAGCGCCAACTCAGACCAGCGATACTGCTGCCAGGAACCAGGTATGTCCTCTCTTTCTACCAATACTTAACCTTGTCCTTGCAAAGAGCATGCTGAATTTGGCTGTGCAGCAGACCTGGTAGCGGCTGAATTTTGCTGTCCAGTTGACCTGATAGCTGCTGAACCTGATTTGTCTTGTGTTGATAGCTGCATTGTATGTCATTGCTGCAGCTACGCCCCCAATGATGTGCTACTATTGGAGCCTACCGAATGTGTGAGTGCTCAGCATGGAGGTGCATGAACACACCATGGCACCCGATGCCAGAGCTAGAGCTTGCATGGCAGAGACATGATTGTGTATTGAGGTCAAGGTGTTCAAGTGTTGCAGGTCCATGTGATGATGACATCAGCAGGGCATGACCCCTGCCTCACACGCACCTTGCAAGAAGCTGCAGAGGCCCTTTCGGGGCTACACGCAGTGCACAGCCCCTCTCTGAGCCCCCTCCTGCCTGAGGCGGTCAAGCTGGAGAAGCAAGACGCTGCAGTTGAGCCAGCTGCTGTGCGCATTCTGGGAGGCAGTCTGGCGTCAAACAACAAAGGTGGGCTTTTGTGGACCCTGCTGGGCCTGCACTGTGTACCTTAGCTCCAAACGGCATGTACAACACAGCCAAGGACAGTTTTCTTGTGTCTCTTGTGTGTCCTGCTTGCTGTTGATTGGTCTGCTGGAGCACATGCCTTTCTCAGAATTCTACCTAGTGACCGACTTTAGTGACTTTGGTCACAGATTCCAGTGCCTCCCTAAGACATCTGTGATGTGCTGTTGTTTGTGGAGAACAGCGCTGTGGAAGCTTCTTTGTCAAAGCTGTCAATGCTATTTTTGTTTGCGGAAAACATCCCTGCGGAAGGTCCTTTGTCAAAGCTGCGATAATCAGCGCAAGCACAGTAATGCATGCTAATGCTGTCCCATGTAGGCATTCTGCTGCTGAACTCCTTTGATATCAAGAAGGCAGACAGGGCTGTATTGGGATCAGCCCTCAACAAGGGGCAGTTTGAGCTGCAGCAAGCACCCAGTGTGGTCGTGCCAGCGACAGCAGCAGTCTGGGCAGTGCACTCTGCAGAGAGCCTAAGCAGGACCAAGCCAGCAGAGACCTCACAGTCTGTGCAAGACATCATTCAGCGGTCTGTCAATGACCTGGGCCCGGGACTCTTCTGTGCCTTTGACCTGATCCTGCCACATGCTGACAGTGATGACTCAGATGCTGCTGAAGCATATGTAGACAGCATTCTAGACAGAACAGCGAGGGATCAAGCGGCAGCAGGAGTGACCTCAAGCAGGGAGCAAGGAACAGGTAATGTCTGCAGCAGAGGCAAGGAGATGGGTGCAGAGCTGCGCCAGAGGGTTGCTCAGGGGGCAAGCATGGCTATGCCATGCATCACTCCTGAGGCAATGATGATGATCCAGCGCTACTATGCTCTGCTGAGGCAGCAAGGTCAGGGGTATGGGCAGGCAGCAAGCCTTGTGGATGCCGGCACTCATACTGTGGCTAGCCTGTTGCGCATGGCAACAGCATGTGCTAGGCTGCACCTGCGCAATGATGTGATCACTATGCCTGATGCGGTGCTGGCCATATACCTCCTACAGGAGAGCATGAGAGCAAAGGTAACTTTCACCCTGCATAACACCGCAGGCCGTAGTTGGTTGAGCACAGAGTCATGCTTGAGAGGCACTCCGCACTGTAATGCAACTTTTTGTCATGCAATGTGCAGGTTCTGCTGTCCAACATGCGTGCAGTTGCAAGCTAGATGACTGTCGACCTGTTGTAGTATATGAAACTGCACAGCCCAAGGGCTGCTGACTGTCACACAAGTGTTGTCAATTTTTGTGAGGTGCAGGGTGCCAAGATCGTTGATCAGCTTGACATGTCGAGCAGCTGCAACCCTTACTTCAGTCAAAGTCAGCACCTACCTAAGGCAATGTTAGACAAGCTCGAACACATGCATGAGTTCATCACGGACTACATGAGGCACACTACTATCGAGCAATGAAGCCTTGTGATGTTGGCTGCAGCCAGATGGCAGGCAAATGCAACGCACCAGATGCATCTGTATATGTGTTGCCTACATGTGTGTCAGGACGAGAACAACAATACAAGGCTAATAGCATGTAGTCTGTCAAATCAGCATCACTATCATGCTCCTTCGACACAGCAGTTCTGTGGCAGTACTCCTGAAGGTTAAAGCACATGTTCGAAATGTATTCAGACAGCATGCTGCTCAAGACTAAACAGTCGTCGCTGTTTGTACTTAGACAGCAAGCTGTGCCAGTGTTCAAGCTAGGTCACTCAATCAAGCGAAAGCCATCATGCAAGCAACCCATGAACCATCCTGTACAATTCAATAAAATACAATGCTACACATGACTTACTGCAGACATCAGGCAAACAAAACCAGTGTTATGCTGACAACCAAGAACACACCATAAAAGAACAACATGAACTTGCCATACCATGCAGGCAGAGAATTGCCATTCAGCAGACCAATGATAATGATACCAACAGAATTCAGCACAATGAAAGCAGCACCAGCAGCTACAGTTGCGTCTAACTCTACACTCACAGTCTTTGACAGACCCTTTCTTGATGAATCCCTGATCCAGCTCAAAAACCCTAGACCCAGCCCAACCAGGATGTTAAACACAGGGCCAGCATAGCATGCAGTGATTGCCATGTTGCCCAATCCCTTCTTGGCCATGGCTGTGTTTGTTGCCATGTCACCAATGGAGTTCCCCCAAGCCAAGACCGTAACACCCAGAATGGAGCTGTCAACACCTGACAGCACCCCAAAATACTCCAACAGCCCAACAACTTCAGACGCAATGGTGTCAATCCACATGGCTGCAACAACAAACCCGCCGGCTGCAGCCAAGGCAGATCCAATAGGGAAATCAGTGCCCATGTTCCATGTCGGCGCCTCTCGAGAGTCCTTCAGCAGCATGCCCACCCCAGCAGCTGCGGCAGCACCCACACCAGCAGCAACCAAGCCTGCCAGCCACCCCAGCCCAAGGTACATGGCCACCATGACCGGTCCAAACACCAGTGAAGCGATGAACCATGGCTTGCTGTAGCACTCTTGCTCGAGTAAGGGTATGGTACCGCGCCGCAGCACTGTGAGTGGCAGCTCGCAGAGGTCCATGGCTCTGTCAAGGATGTCGAGGCCTGGCTGCAGCAGCGCTAGCTTGTCAGTGCAGGCCTGCCACATGCCAAGTTGCTGCCCAACCTCTTGCGTCTCCTCCAGCCCTCCCTGTTGTAACACAAGCACAAGTCAGCGCTGACATTGGATATGATTCAATGGACAATGTGCTTTGAATGCAGGCTTTGCCCTTCCAATCTAGTGGCACACGTATAGGGTCAATTGGCTGCAGTACAGCAGCCGCTGGACCAGCCCAAAAAGTTGTGCAGTGCAATGACATATGTTTGAGTCTATGTTGTGTAAACATTAAAGTGCCGCTCAGGTGGCTGAAGCAACAGCAAGGTGTAGCTGATGTGAAGCTGTTACGCTGAGGACATGCCTTGATGTGTCAGATTCAGTCAACAACCTATAACAGCTCTGCAAATGGCGGTCACAGGCTTTTGCAGTACTTGACACACTGAAGACCTACAGACGCGGCTCAGCCAGCTGCTGTGTGTAGCATGGCAAAAAGTATAATGCCTTGGGAAAGATACGTTGCTAGTCCAAAGGCCAGCTAGACCTTCTGGGGAAAACTCAAAAATGAGAAAGAACAATTCAAAAGAAGTAAAGAGATGCTGACACCTCACAGGTAAGCCCTTTTGCAGGGTTTGCCAGCACAGCCAGTAATCAGGGCTAAGACAGCCCAAGTAGCAAGACAATTAATAATGTCGGCTGGGTGGCTGGCATCAACAAGACCAGGCGCCGACAGCTTCAGCAGAGCTGACCTGAAGGTGGTGTGGCCGCATACCAATGCCAACATCAAAAGGACCAAGCACTGACAGCAGTAGCACGACTGACCTGAAGGTGGTGAGGCCGCATGCCAATGCCATCCGGCAGGCCACCTCCACTGCCAGAGCTCACCCTGATCCTCTCCACACTCAAGGAGCTGAAGGAGCCAGAGACTGCCCTTGACTCTTGGCTTGCACCCAGCTGCTGCAAGGAAGGCGTAGCTTGCTGGTGTGGTTGGTCTTGTGACTCGCTGGGGGGGTCTGCTGGTGGGGAGGGCCCTTGTAGGGGAGACTGCTGCAGCCCATTGGTGTCGAAGTCGTCTGAGTGGGATGAGGCGGGAGGGGGGGGGGGGGACTGGTGGGTAGACATCTGGGGTGGAACATAACCTGCAGCGAAAGTAACAACCTTTTGCTGCATGAATACAATTGGAATGCCCGCAGGGATGGACAGAAAGGAGAAAGTGTGCTGACTGATAAGAAGAGAACCAGACACTAGCTTTTTGTCAGTGCTGAGAGTACTGCACAAAAACAACCATACAGTGCATGGCAGACCTGCAGCCTGCAGCTTGTGCTCTTGAGAATAGTTGGCCAGCATGGTGAAGCAGCACTGATGCGCCTAGTCAAACACCTGGCTGTACAGTCTACACTTTAGCATCTGTAAGGGCAATTGCACAATGCAGGTCAGGCTGCAAAGCATCTCTCTGTCAATGCGTCTTGCTGAGCGGCTTCTTCACATCCACAAAACATCCCAGCGCTCAAAGCGGACAGCGATACAGCAAAGGCAGGGATGTGAATTCATACCCTGAGCTTCGACGTCTGGAGCATGGTCTTCAGCTTCTGCATCACTGTCTGCATCCAGCCCCAGGGCTGTTTGCAGCCGCCTTTCCTCTGGGGATCCCCTGATATAGAAGGTGTCTGACTTAGCCAGCTGAGCCCAAGCATGATTGCGATACGTTCGAGGGTTCATGTTGTTCAAGGTGTTGTAGCTGAATGCTTGGTCTACAGGCTGACTGTATGACCTATCCAGGGCTGCTCTTGGTGTGCCTGCAACACAGGTACTCTGTTGTGGACTTTGTGTTGATACAGCTGCCATGGATGACTCATCATCAGTAGTGTGATCAAGTCAAGTTGCTGTGGCTAATTGGTGAAGTTGATGTACCCTCTTGGTATTCCAGGTGTCAGTTGGTATGGTTTACATGGTTGGTGGCGGGTATGTATTGATATGCTGTTCAGAATTCAGCATGGCGCAATGGGTTGCTGTAGAGCCAGGACTGCTTTGTAGTACCTGGTCTTGTAGAGGCTGTCAATGTGGACTCATGCTCAGTGTGAGATCTTTGCAGGGGTATAGGGACATCCAAGGCTGCTCTAGGGGGGGTGGGCGGCTGACCCCCCATCAGGGGTTCCTGCTCTAGGAACATCTCTGGGTCATATGCTGTACCAGTCACCTGCCTGCAAAAGCATTCTGCTTGCAATTGGCCAGCCCCACAAATTTGATGCTTGATGGATGAAAAGAGCTCTGGAATATTGGGCAAGCCAGCAGGGGTCTGCACAAAGCTGCTCACACTATGTACAGCTCTTCTGTGCTGTCTGAGAAAACAACAACGCATGACTGCTTTTTGTGATGTACCAGGTACATACAGCATGCGCACAGATGGACCAGTGACACTGGCTGCCACCACACACAAGCACAATGAAATGAATGCATGATGTATTGCTGATCTGCATGTGCAGCTGTATCATCCAGACACAAGCCAATTTTTGTACAGTGAAGCAGGCAGCATGCTGTGAAGCTCTTGCTCAAAGCAAGCATCATGCTTACCTGATGCGATGGTGGATGTCAGCAGCCAGTACCAAGATGACAAACAGCGCATAAAGCACCAGTAAAAAGCAGGCCTTCATCAAGCCCACCTGCAACATACTCACCACATGTCATATTACGAAAAACACAAAAGCGCATGCACTCTTTCACAGACTTGCTGTGGCTTGCCTTTGAGAACTTCTTGCAAATCTACAAAGCCATGCCAGATCATCACCTCATTTCACAAGAAGCAAGCCCATGATAAGACTCTGCAACGCCGTCAGTACGGTGGGATAAGTTGTCAAAAGAGGGATTACCTTGCCAGACCAAAAAATGATAGCAACAGCCAGAACAGCTATTGCATAGGCTGCAACATCCCTGATGAGAGCCCCTCGCACCTTGGCTCCTTGGCAGCATAACATGACGCTGCCGGCCACCACACACCCCACAAACATTCCTCCTCCTGCGCGCATTGCACTCATGAAATGACATGACTTGTCTTGATACAATGTCTTGTTGATTTGTGTACAGAGTTGAGCAGTGTGTATGTGTGTGCATCAGCAACTGCTGAGCAAGTGCTGGCAAGACATGTCATGTGTCATCTGTGAGATCTGTGGCAGTTCTGGGGGGAAATTGCATTTGTGAAAGGCAGCATAGCAGCCATGCAGCAATTTGGTGAGTGAGTGAGTGAGTGAGTGAGTGAGTGAGTGAGTGAGTGAGTGAGTGAGTGAGTGAGTGAGTGAGTGAGTGAGTGAGTGAGTGAGTGAGTGCCTGTTGATGATGAGCAGCAGCATATCATATGCAGAGCAGCTACAGAAAGTTGCTGATGCTGTTTGGTCTGCATAGTCTTGCGCACATGTGGCCTTGAGTAGCTGTACATTACACAATCGGCATCATTGGCAGCTTACCCAACAGTGATCCCAGCGCCATCTTGTATTGTCCGGCCCTGACAGCTGCGATGGATGATGAGATATCTGGTGCGCCATTGCCCAAGGCGAGGAAGGTCACTACATGCACCAGAATGAGTTTGCAGGATTTCTGTGCATTTCAGCTTGAGGACGCTTCATGTGAGCGTGTTTACATACCTCCAGCGAGGCGTGGAGGCAAACCAAGCTCCTGGGACAGCTGAGTCAAGATAGGACTGAAGAAGTTTTCAGCTGTGCTGCCCAATACCCGAAAGAGCAGAAGCAAAGTGAAAACACACGCTATTTGTAGCAAGCATGTGGCAAGAAATCCAGCAGGCTTTACATGACAATAGTAAAGCTGGACGTAATTCACCAAAGACTCTGCAAATCAATCGCTGGTTTCAGCTACTTTTAGTCGCAGACGCACAGTCACAAAGCGCTCAAACATCCAACCTGAGATACAGTGCTCCTGTATGAATCGACACTGATCTGCAGCCGGCTGCTGCTTGACGAGCGCGCATGCGTCAGCCTGCAGAAATGGTTGCTCTCAAGGGAAAATATGCAGATCGTCGACGTGCACACTGAGTGCTTTTTGGCTAACAGACCTGAGTGGTGTTTGCCACTGAAACGGTGGGAGTGAGCGCACACGCTGCATGGATGCCCAACCATGCGATGCACAAAGTCGCACGGTAGCGCATCGTTCACAACATCCAGTCGCGCTTGTCACTAGATCACAACACTTACAGAGTTTGGAATTTTGCAGCCATGGCTCAGGCCCGAACTTCCTCTTCTGCTGCATTGACAAAAGCACATTCTGCCTGCTTGACCACATCAGATTCTAGGAGTCTGTCCTCTAATCAGACAAACGTAATGATGTGTATCAGGCAAATTATATATTTATACTGGAAATTTTGCCCAGACAGGGCCCTCAGCAAGTATTGGTTTTTCAAGTCTCAGCATAACAGCAACAGGAGCTGCCCATCAGCATCAATTACCCCGCATCACTCATGTAACCAGAGTTGCAGGCTCATCTGACAACCCACATCTCAAGGTAGGGCCAGAACCCTTGTGCTACGTCCAAGACAGCTACAGGTGACCACCATAGGACCATCACATCAAAGTGACCCCTTTGTACTACATGCAAATTGCCTTGTGCAAGGAACTGTCACAGGCGGTCTCACACATGCTTTTAGCTACTCAGCTAGTCTGAGTTTTGTATCTGGAAGTACATGACAGCAGCATGCACAACTGCCATATAGCTGTGCACAGACTTGTGAGACAGGAGGCTTGATTGACTGTGTGTACACTCAGAGTGGAATTGTGCATGAACAGAGTGTGCCGCTGTCTGCAATGATATGACACCTCAAGATACTATGATGTGGTGATGCTAAATGTTTATACAACCTGCATCACTGGGCAATGTTGCATAGTGTGCAGCATGCTTTGGACCAAGCCACATTGGTTCGACAGCAAACCTTTTTTTACAGAGGGTGTTGGCGCTGAGCAAGAAGAAATCCAGCATTGAAAGATTGGTCAAGCTCTGATGGTTACTGCTACTTGAGGAGCGCAGGGAAGATTTGAGGCCATCTCAGAAGCAAAATGTGATCCTGCTGACAGCTGGCACGGCATCAACTGCGCAGGTTTCTTTACATTTGCCCATTGTCCGGGTCATTGCAGTGCACAATTGCATGCTGTTATGCCACTGCAAATTGAGGAGCTAATGAGCTTTTTTTGTTTTGAGAGTGTGCCATCTTTTGCCACCAACTGGCCTAAGTCTCATGCTCTTGCACAAAAGGTGTAGTGTACAGATTCATGCTATTGTGTGTACAGGTGCAAGAGAGTGCATTTCAGTCCTTTCTTGTGAAGGCTGGTAAATCTTGAGGTTAATCTTGAGGTCAATCTTGATCAATGTTGACGCAGCACTCAGTCCGGCTGGAAAGCTGCACAGCTCCCTGCAGCAAACTTTCAAGAGTGACAGCCAGACCAGGTGATCCTGGAGGCCATTGCCACAACATGTTCCTATCATAGTCATGATGAGGGCTGCATCAGGCAGTGCATGGTTGACAGGGCATATATTGAAGTCCTTCAGGTATTTATGCTTCTTTGAGCGCATTCAAGAGTCATTGCATCAGTTTTGCTTGGTGTTTCTACCCTAAATGATGCAGGCATGTCTTTCAATGTGTGAGCCTGCAGGAAGCAGCACAGGACCCTGGGCTTTTGTCTGAATGCATTTAATATCAATACAACTCAGCTGTGGCATGGACATTCCTAATCACTTGCAAATGCTGCTGGTGATCAAGACATTTAGGCATAGCAATGCAAACTTGCTTGGCGGATGTGCTTACAAGGTATGCTGCTGTTGCAAAGTGACTTGTACAGCAAGGCGCAATGATTACAGTCAAAGGTTGCAGCCACCCTGTATATACATATATGTATACCAAAGTTTGCAGCAGTACTGGCTGGAGCACACACTGAGCAAATTGGCAATCTTGCCATCAGACACAACGACAATTATTCAAGAGTGCATCTATGCACTTTGGTAAAAGCTCAAAGTTGTCCTTATACACCTATGTTGATTGACACACTGTGTTCAAGAACCCTAGGACAAGCATGTAGCAGCTGCACAATGCTGGTGCTTCCAAAGCGCAAGACCACCCTCCAGTGGCAACATGCTATCGGGCCTTGTGATGTGATGCAACTCATCGACGCTGTGTTTTCCAATCTGGGGTACAACACACTTCAGTTGTCCTGGCCTCAAAGGAAACCAGAGCCTGTTGATCTGAAGCTGCCAAACATACGCTGGAGCAATGTCTGCGATGTCTTACGGGCATTGAGCTGCAGCACAGAAGACCTGTAAGCCTTACATTGAGCAGAAGACTGCAGGTAGACGCCAGCTGCAATCACAGGGTTTGCTTGGTGACAACCAGCTCAATACTTAGATGAATGTAGCCAAAAGTACAACTGATGGTACATACAAATACAGGATATCCAATCGATTGCACAGATAGAGACATTCAGGTAGATACACGACCGCAATCTACCTGCAAGATCTCCTGTAGAAGGTTGAACAGGAGATGTTGGTTTTGTTTGTTGACCTCTGAGTCTGGGAGTCTCGCCATATCTGCCATAAGCTAGCAACTGCAGAATATGCAGTTTTGTGGCTTGGGTACCCAGGTGAAGGCCAGAAGCAAAGCCTGAGGCAGGGTTGATTAACATAATTTTCTCCTCGTTTTCAGGGTCACTTTGACCACGGTGAATTACCAGTATGACTGCATTCTCTGCAAGCATCAACACCAGTTTGATCAAGTATGCAAAGCTACCAAGCATTTGTGCACCTTGCATTTGTCAGAATGTATATACCTTCTGATTTATAATAATATGCAGCAGCTGCTGGGCATTCAGTGCAAGCTACAACAGGAACTCTATATAGCCATAACCATATATGCAACTCTTCAGATGCGCATCTAATTTAGATGCAGGAGGGACAGCGAAATGAGTATGTGTTATAAATAAGCTTAAGGTGACTACCTGTTGAGCAGCTCTGCTTGAAGCGCTCAAAAGCATCATTATCAAAGTTGACTAAGCGATGTGAGCTGGAGTAGGTCACATACAACAAGAAGCTACAAGATTTGGGTGCTTGCAGTGTCTCAATGTTGAGCACATACTTGTCCTCAACTGGCTGCAGAAGACCTCTGACAGCTTCCATGTATTGGTCCTGACGCTGCTGAGTGTCGAAAGCTATGGAGAGTGTGCAGCCGCCGCTCTTCTTTTGATGCTCCTCTTTGAGATGTTGCGCCAGAATGCTGAGTTTCTGCTCCAGATCATTGTTCCTGGCTGTCTCTTCCGCAAACTTACGGTCCAAGTCTGCTAGACTTTGCTTTTGCTGCTGCTGTTGGCTGTGTAGCCTATGCTCTAGCTGACCACATCGGTTCCGCAACTGGTCGTTTTCTGCGCACAGCCGCTCGTTCTTGGGCAGGGTGGTTTGCAGCTGGCGGTGGCACTCGTCCATTTGCGCCTGCAACCGTCGACAGTGGCCGCGCTGATCCTCGGCTTTCTTTTTCCAGAATGTCATTCTCTCCTCGGTACTAGCAAGTTGCTGGCTGTACTCGACGATTCGCAGCTCAGAAAGAGCAAGCGCCACCTCAGCTTCGTCTTTTGCCCGTGTCAGTGCTGCGACCAGATCCTCAGCTGCTGCACCTGAATCGGTTTTCAGCCCGACGTTGTGTGCCGCACTCGACAGATCTTCGTTCGGGCCGACAGCTTGCATGAGCACATAAACTATCTTGCTCAGATCACGCCGCGCAGGGTAGGTTTCCTTATTGAGAGGAACCGCCACATTGATTGACTGTGTTGTAAATGTGGGCAAATCCAAGATGAACTTTCGAGGCGCCTGTGTCGAGGGCCAAGATATCCATCAGTGGTCAAGAGTCTGTCATGCTCTGCCGTGTTTGGACTTGATTGACCGATTACACGGCAGTCGTACCCTCCCCTTGGACAGGCGGAGCCACTCTAGCGAAGGCATACCTTGTAGCGGTGGCGTTTGAGGCGCTGGCGCGTCATTTGCTGCACCTAAGTGACCTGTACGGAGTTCAAACCTTTCAAAGTAGCATCTTGCACCAGCCGCTGAGCCAGAATGTCTCGACGTATTAGCATCTCGTGCGATTTGCCCCCGCCCGGCAACATAGGAAGGCCCCTGTCTGTAGCATTCAAAGTCATGAACGACACGTGTGAGCGCCTGCCTGCTCAGCGTCTGCAGCTTATAGGCGACGAGTACTGGCTGCCAACATGCAGGCTGCCTGTTGCGCTGAGCGTGGCTTTGCCTGCCATCTCTCCTTACACAGAAAGTCGGCCGGTTGCCCTGAAAATGCGCTGCCGCTGGACCACGGACCCGGCTGCCGTGCCATCGTCGTTCTCAGTGCGCCTAGATGAGTCTGGCGCCAAGTCAACATTCAGCTGGAGCTTTTGGGTGTACACGAAGTCTCTGAGGGACTACAGCCCTGTCGGTCTTCCCGGAGCTCATGGGGCGGACAAGTACATGCTGCTCTGCTTTGGACTTGCAGGGTCTGGCAAGTCGTCCTTCTTCAATTCTGCTCTGACCCTCATGCACGACGGTAAGTCACAGTGATTGAATCAGGTGTAGCAGGTGTAGCAGTCTTGTTGACATAATCACACCTGTTGGCCAAGGCTTGGTCCTGCACCGGTGTCTTCACAAGCTTGTTAAAGGTTACATACCATAGCAATCATTGCATTATGCTAACATTAATTGATTGTGGCACATGCATCATATGATCAGCCATAAAATTAACTGTCATTGAGTAGTGTTAATAATCCTGTCATTGAATAATACTGTCATTGAGTAGTGTTATCAATACTTTTATCTATTATCTTTTTCAATGACCATAATATGCAGTCATAAACACTATAGTGGTCTGTGAGTAAGAGCACATGCTTGTCATTGGGCTAAAGTAGAAGCTTTAATAGTATTACTAGCTCCGGGCTGCCGCCTTAGGAGGCTCCCATTATGATCGCTGAAAAGCGCAAAGTTTTCTTCCTTTTCTTTCTCGTAGTGTTATTGAAAGTTTGGTCTCCTACCTTTGGCTATAGGACGTGCATGTGCCATGGGGTTTGGTCTTCTACCTTGTATGACATGATTCGAGTCCATTTGCCTTGCAAGTAGCATGTCATCTCCTTGCCATAGCCATGGCCATATGTCTTGTGCTTGCATATAGGCGATGATGTGGTGAACTCAGTGGCATCAGGGGGAACATTAGGACACAATACCACAGCAATCAAGAGATATGAGGTACCATCTGCCAACTTTACGTTGTTAGACACGTGGGGCCTTGACCGCAACAACTACAAGGATGAGCACAAGGTACTGCCAGCTTTGTTGGATGGCTGGCTGCCCGGGAACTGGAAGATGGAGGCCTCAGTGCGCAATCAGCGCCATGAACTGGCGGCGAACAACTTTTCAAGAAACACCAGAAGGGTGCATGGCGTTCTGTTCTTTGTCATTGCCAGTGCAGTGCATGACGACCAAGAAATGGAGACGTTGAAGGTCTCATTCCAAAAGGTACGATATAAACTGCAACTAACAATTAGTGTAAAATGTTCCTGCAGCATCTGTCATGCATTGTTTGATACGAATACACAAGCTGCGGATTTCCTGTTGTTTTTGCAGAGTAACTGCAAATTGCATCCCTGAAGCAACACAGCCTAACAACAATGTTTGCGCTTGCATTTATGCCTGTATTGTTGACCATCTTGACATACGCAATACCTGATACATACCTTTGTGCAACAGTATTCTACACAGAGAACTTTCAGCTTCTGCATTGTAGCACAATACACAGCAGCCATGCAACCTTTTGATAATGGATTGTCAATCACATTGCCTGTAGGTGAAGGACATGGGATACGAGCCCATTGTGGTGTTGTCTCAAGCTGACAGAGAATGTGCAGCATGTGTCAATGACACGCTTGGAGAGCACAAGGGCCTGTCTGAGCTCAAGAGCAAGGTGACCTTGTCTGTCAAGACCTGAGCTTCCATCACTGCACTCATTCCTCACCATGTCAGAAATGCGCAAGGACGTCTGCATACAGCCATTTGCCTTCTCCTGATATGCTGCATCAAGAAATTGTTTACTTCTGAATGAGTCATGTTTAAGTTGAACTAGTCACACTGCACACGTGTATATGTGTGCATATGCGCCTCTGAAGGCATGGTAGTTTGCATGCTCAATGTGCACCTGGATCATGGACTCTGCAAACTTGGCAGTTTTGGGCAACTGCACTTTCACTTTGATATAGCCTTGTTCAACAAGCTGAAGCTGGTGCCATGCAGGCTGCAGCAGTGCTTGGCATTGCACAGAAGGAGATCATTCATTGTGTGAACTACACCAACTCCAGAGAGCGAAATTTTCAGACTGACAGATTGACCTACAAGATTCTGGAAATGGTTCTGCACAATGCCCGCAACTTCTGCGAGGCTCATCGCCCTCTCAGAAGCATGCAATCCCTCATCAGTGGTGACTGGGAAAACGAAGATGACGTGCTAGAATGGTAACTCTCTTTTGCAAGGTCACAGAGCATATAAGCATAAGACTTGGGGTGTTTTCTCCAGGCCAACTGACTGGATCTGCAAGCACAGCATCAGCTGACTTGAGTGAAGTGAAAAGATAAGAATTGGCCTTACAAGCTCTGAGGGCTTCTAGAACATCCAGTTTGAAAAGTCTGCTTTGTTAGCTGTTTGCTCTTTTTACAGCATGCAGCCATGTTTGCACACAAGGTCTCCATGTAAGACACATTGTTCTGTGCTTGGGAGCAAGCTTAGGTTTTATTGTTTTCTTGACTTTTATTGTCTGAGTAATCGCTGATAAGCCATTGTCTTGAACAGCATACTAGTAAGGCTGGATATCCATCAATGATAGGATGACCGCAGCCGAGCAAGTGTTTCTTTACACAATGCTGTTTGCATGCTCACTGCTGCACTGGCCAGAGACACAATGATCCCAGTTGTCACATTAATGCGATCTTTACATATGTAAGTCCTATATAATGCAAGCTTGAGCAGAAGTGCTCCAACTTTTGCTAAGATGCATGTTCAGCCAGCTGCTTGGCAATGGTGTGTCGCATGTTCTGCCATTGCACAGGTGATAACTCAGCTCCGCTTGTTGACACAGCCTCACTGCCTAATATGCACCCGCAAGCAGCACATGCCTGCACGCACAAGGAGTATCTTTGTGCCTTGCTTGTATCAGAGAACGACATGTTATAGACACAATGCAACATCTGCGCACGCACGCACGCACACCATGCAGCAGTAAAGTGCAAGCATGCTTGATGCACTGCACACAGCATCAGCATCACCATTCAGTGTGAGACACACTGAGGTTAGTCAGAAAGCTAGAAGACATCAATGCAGCATAGCAGGGCCTGCCATGGTCTTTTGCCAACAGTGCACGAATCTGCCATGCACAGCCATTCATCAGGAACCACTCAACAGGCAAGTAATGCCCCCATGTCTGCATCCGTTTCTGTGCAAACGCAGATGCATTGGAGGAGACTAGACGGAAAATTCACCTGCAGGTTGGCTCCTCTCAAGTACGCATACAAAAATCCAGCCGCAAAGCAATCACCAGCACCCACAGTGTCCACAACATCCACCTCAGGTGTTGCACATGTTAGAGTCTGCCCACTTGAGCTGCGCACCAGACAGGGCTTGCTGCCTCTGCTTACCACACACACCTGTGCTTGTCAAACATCAAAATGAGACCATACAAATTTGTCATGGCAATCGGCAGGGCATCATGACTGTGTGCTGTTCTGCATGGTGCTGCTCCTGACCACGCTTTGCTTTTGCTTGCCCACAGCAAAGCATCACTTGTTTGTCGCAGTCGCCTGTGAGTCCATGTCAAGCATTTGAAGAACAAGCCAGGCATGGCACATGCAGGTGGTGAATGAGCCAGACAGGCAAGGTGAGGCTGCAGTGAACAAGATGTAACAGAGCAGCAGTGCTTTAGACAGGATGGTGTGAGAGACCATGTAGACCAAGTTGACCATCACACACAGCATTGAAGTATGTAAGTCATGCAGATCATGCGCACTCAACGGAAAGTGGTGCAATCCAGTGAAAGATGTGATTTGACAGTGTGCATTGCATCACACTCAACCCTGATGCAGGACAAGCACACCTTGCAGTGTTTCAGCAGGAGTCTCTGAGCTGCTTCCATGCTTTCCAGCTCATCATGTTGGCAAGTGACACCTGCCATCTGCAGCAGCACATACATTCATGGAGCCTCTAGCCATGCATGCTTTGTCATGCCTGGGCTTCAGGCTATGCTGCCAGAAGCCTTGCTTGGTTTACCACATTCCTGTCATTGTTGCACAGGGGATCAGACCTAGCTAAGCTGTTTTTGCAAGCAATGTTGCAGTGCAAAATGTGTCATCAACCGGATTTCAATGTGAACTACAACTTCTCTGAACTATGACACCTGCAGTGCGCCTGATTCAGTGCCTTTGTATGTCATTGCCTGCCGATTGTTACTGCCTTTGCGTGTCACTGCCTGCCAACTGTCAGTGCCTTTGCATGTCATTGCCTGCCAATTGGTAAAGCCAGGATCATCATGGCTGGTTGAGCTGGGAAAGAGACGCTACCTCGGCCACAGCCAGAGCCTCATCTTCGTTGCAAAGCAGCAAATCTACCAAGCCTTCTTCCAGTAAATTGAGCAAGGTCTGCCAGCAATTGCGGACCACTTCGCAGTGTCGAGGCAGACCTACATGGGTGCATCACCCTCACAGACCAGCATGGCAAGGCACAACTTGCTATTGAGTACAAGTGCAACATGCAACACACGTTGCCATGGCGTTGACATGACATTGTCATCAGCCAAATGTGTTTGTATATAGCAGCTTCCCTGGCCAAGTGACTGCAACCTGTGCGGTTTCAATGACAAAGGCAAGTCATGCAAAGCAGGTGCTGGCAAAAGAATTACGTGCTGACAATGTGGCTTGCATTTCAAACGTTCTGCTATGCATGACAAAAGGTAGGTGCTTGAGTGTCTTGCATACCTCCGCACCAGCAGCTTTTGCAGCTTGCATCGCCCCTCGTGTCAGTTCAGGCTTGTACAAGCAGTAGCCTTCACAATGGAGGAGTCTGCAATTGTTTGTCCAGCCTTCAGGGAGTTGCTCAGCCTTGTCAAGCTCAGATGAGGCCCCGAGGTGAGTACGCATGGTGCGCTCACCATCTGGTGTCAGCAGGCAAAGACACGTTGCAGTTGCTTTGCCGCTTGTGCTGGTCAGTAGGAGTGGGTCAACATGCTGCTGTTTAAAGTGGTCATGAAACTGCCTGTGGTGACATAGGGTCTCTTTGAGCGGCTACACGCAACTGATGTGGGCCGAATGGCATTCCAGCAATGGGTGAAGCTGTCACCTGCCAGCATCGTCTAGGCCCACCATGCCCATGAATCTGGCTGAGCGCTGTTGTAAGGCCAAGTTACCTAGTCCCTTGAGCACATTGGCAGCACTACCACCGTGCACACTGCGTACAACTGGTCTGTGTGAGCATGCGTGCATGAAGAGAGAATGTCGGGCGCACTATCTGATAAGTCGATACTCACTTAGTGCGATGCCCGTCATCTGCGACTTGCTCCAACAGTTCATTGATCTGTTGCTTGTGCAAAGAGACAGACCCTCCTCGCTGAAGACCAAGTTGATCTAAACTTTGCGAGCTGACTTTGACCAGTACATCTACTATTGGGTCACCCAATCCGACAATACAGGTTTTTGCCGCGCTAGGACCAGTCGCCATGCTGGTTCTGCGATCACTGCTGTGCCCCCTGCGATCTCGACTTTGGGACGGGAGCTTCAGTCTCTGTGACAGGGCCAACTGCATGTCCCCAGGACAATCAAACTACAGAGTGCCATGCAGGGATTTGCTGCCTGTAATTTGCTCCCCCAACTTTGGCCGTCAAACCAGCATTTCGAGTTGACTCCTCGAATTCTGGACTCAGGTCAATCTGCTTCAGGAAGCTTTCATTTGCCTCAACTCGGGCTGCAAACTCCACCATGCACACGCTCATGAGAGAAGCACAAACACTGGAACGGAGCAGCTAAGATCATGCCCCTAGTCTACATTATCTAATTGCGCTCTGTCAAAACAGCAGTACAATGAAAGTCAATGTGGCAGGTAGGTACGTTTCAAAAAGCACAAGCAGCATGCATCATTGCTGAACTGCAACTGCTCGAAGCAAAATACGTTCTAGGACAGGCCGCAGATCTGGTGACTGCTCCATGCTAGCTGTGAGTGCAGCCACAATCTTTTGTTGCTTGTCACTTGCTGCACGCAGCTCAGCATCGACCACTGAAGGTGACGCCCTGCTTTTGTAACGCCCTGCCCCAGCATCCTCATAGCACTTTGCCATCTTCTGCTGTCCACTTGTCATCAAGAGAGCCTGCAAGCAAGCATCATAGATATCATTACAACCAGTCATGCAATGAGTAGACAGCCTGGCACTGCTACAGGCATGATCAGCTGTCTTGGCAGCATGGCAGCTTGTCTTGCTCCGTGCATGCTACAAACGCATGCATGGAGTCACGAAACTTCAACCAGACATGGTGCTTTTGAGATCCCAAAGAGTTCAGCAAGCAACAAGCAGCTTTGCAGCAATCCAACACACTATGCGTGGGTCATCATGTGTCAATGACAACACATTGCCATGAGTAACCCAGCACGCAACAATACCTTATGCTTTTCAGTGCTGGCAGTATCCATTGCCAACCTGACTGCAGTCTCCTGCTGCTGCAACTCATCCACCCTGCATCATTCACACACATTTCTATTGCAGGCCTACAGCAATGCATACGATGCATGCATTGAAGGCGCAGTGAAGTGACTGCCTTGCAAGCCGCAGTGAAGTGACTGCCTTGCAAGCGCTGATGATGTAGCTGTGTCACCACGACTCCTGCCTGATCATATTGTGCCTTTGTGAGGCAACACTGCAAAGTGCATGTCAAGTACCCCAAGCTGGATCCAAGCTATATCACAATTGCAAAGCAAATGGACTGATGGTGTATCATTGACTAATTCTGCATTTCCCAACTGGCAATGCCACATCTTACAGTGACCAGAGCATGGTCTGATGTAACATAGGCTGGGAGCCCCAAAAGACCTTGATGAAGGCACTGGCATGAGCAAAATAACACAAACATCATGCTCACATGCATTCGCACACGTTCTTGAACATCTTGTGCGGAAGTGCAGAAGCAGTAGGTCAAACTGTCCTGGACGACTTGCAGCGATTAGCACATCACACTGAGGGCCCATACAATTGTCACTGTACGCTGACTAGACATAGGAGGGCATTCTCACTGTACGCTAATTACACCTCAGACGGCACCCCTGACACTTTTGAGTTGTCACACACCACAACACAGAACCATCCCAGAAGCCATGCACAAGCTTTGACCATTCTCACGTTACCCTTGCAACAGGGTCCCTGTATAGGTGGGCTGACCTGTCATTGGCTGAGGCCACCTCATCCGCCAGCTGGGCACGCTGGGAGTCCATGCTGGCCACCCGCTCATCAGTGGCTCTGGCCTCCCTCTTGGTATCCCTGATGCTGCGCTCCAGCTCCCCCAGGGCCTTCTTCAGGGCCTGCTCTGTGATGTCAGGGATCTTCTTCATCGTGGCTGCTCGCCCCTGCACGCCCATGTGAACATGTGTCAACACCAAAGTATGTAGGGGAATTGCCATGACCCATTGTATGCATGGCTGGAAGGACTTACAGTAGCATAGTCAGAGTTGAGGGCTACAATCCTGGTGTTGGCAATGAGGCACTGCACAAGTAGGAGCAGGTTGTTTGTGATGTATCACTGAGCATCATGCACATGGATTGACCCATCAGCTCAAGATAGGCCAACACGCTATCTTGTCATGCATGGGGGTTGCCTGTCGAGACACAGAACAAAAGACGGCCCATTCTGCCTTGAGGATAGGCCAACACACTATCTCATCACGCACGGGGGTTGCCTATTGAGACATAGGACAGAAGGCAGCCTAGCTTGCCTTAAGGGCAATGGTGTCCCTTTTGGCGATGGAGCGCTCCAGGTCCAGCAGCAGGCTCTCCTGGATGCGAGCCAGCTCGCCAGCCCTGAGCTGCATCCTGTGGATCTCCTTCTTCATGGCGCCCACCACATCACCCCCCACGCTGGGGTCCAGCACATCATTCATCTCCCTCTCCAGCTCAATCTTGCGCTGCCACAGCATCACCTGGCAAGCAGTCATGAGAGGAACGTAAATGCGACTGCCGTATGTGAGTAGGGCACCAAATTGAGCCTCATGGTCTTGTCAACATGCGTTAGCATGCCTTCAGGAGGGAATGAGCAACACCAGTGATGGCTTTCCTGCTTTAGTCAGTCAGCATGGTGCCATTCAGCAAAACACAAATGCAGGGCAAAGCCCACCGGCAAACCAGCATTGGTATTGCTAGGCAGCACAGATGCTCCTGGCCATGTTTTCACAGCAAACTGAAGAGGGACCAAAAGCAACAGTGATGGACCAACCTGCTTCTCAGTCTCCACAATGTCACTCAGCAGCTGGCTCTTGTCTTGCCGGCTGGCATCAATGGACCCTGTCAGCTTTGCTGCTGCCTCCTCCATATCCTGTACCACCAATCCCTTGTGAGTCGTGCCCTTGTAAGTCATGCCCAGTATGCAAGAAGCACATTGTGAATTGTTGAATGCCATTCAGGGCGCGCCAGTCAGCATGCATGCAGCAGACAGCATTGGGTGAACCACAACAACATGCAGGATTTTCTGTAAAGATCAGGTACAAACAGCTGTCAGTGACCACAACAGTGCCATCTACCAACTGCCAACTCAGCCACTGTTAGCCCTTCAGGCAGGACCTCACACACACCTCCTGCAATTGGCAGTGTGGATAGATACAAACACTAGGTGCAGACAGCCTTCCCCACATGCCAACTGTTGCAGAAGCAATGGTTGACATGTTGAGGAGACTGTCTGCATCTAGTGTCTGTATTGAGTGGCTCTGAGGATGGACAATAAGCTTCTGTCTAAATGCCCCTCAGTCAACAAGCTTGAAGGCCTGCAAGCTTGACATTGTACAGGCACACAGACATACAGACACACCCAGTTGGAGCATCACCTTGAGTTCATGACTGATTTTGGTCTCCAGGTGGAAGTTGTCGTTGACCAGCTGCGCCTTCAGGCCAGCATTGTCTGCAATGAGGGCATTGTACCTGGCCATGCAGTTGTGCAGGTGTGCGATGCCCTTCTCTAGATCCTTCACCTCCCGCAGCACCACGTCATGCCTGCAGTGTATGGCATGCCTTGGTTTGTGGACACTATCAGTAGAAACAACAACGCTGCAGCTTTGTCTTGACAAGCGTGTGTGCAGGAGTATGCAGTGCTACTGTTCAGGCCATTTTGGCCCTGCTGGTTCACCCCACGCCAATGATGCAGACGACTGCAGATACTCCGGTCCACTGCGTGCATCACCACCTGACAATATAGAGCCAGAGATGAGTCACCACAAAGTGGAATGCATCTTTTGTCAAGAAGTATGGATGGACTTCTGTGACTGGAGTACAGCTGCAGGGTGCACTATTTTGTAAGCTACATGCACGCCCAGCACAGCATAAGCAAGCAAAGCATCGCGCAGCATGCACAGCCAGCAGCCCCAGCAGCAGCAGCAGCAGCTATCAGCAGAACAGGCACCAGGGTCCACTTTATCAGTAGACACTTAAAACAGTGCAAAGCTTGAGGGGCAGCCAAAGCTTCCCTACACCAATTGCACTTCTGCTGTCAGGGTGCTCACTGCTGCCTCTGGCATTGGCATGCTCAGACTTTGTCAGTCAGACAGGTCGCATGCAGCCTGCATGCAACAAGCACCACAAGCATCCGAGCCTTGACTGTGCAGTATCAGGATGCTTACTGTTGCCTGAGACGCGTGCGCTTGTGGTGCGTGATGGTGTGGTGAGCCTTGAGTCGCTGCAGGTCCTGAGCTAGGCGGTTGTTCTCGGCCTGGAGCCCTACAAGCTCAGTTTGCCAGCCCACCCATCTGCGCTGCAGCTCCCTGCCCTCCTCCCCTTTGCCCTGGATCTCCCTTGTCAGGTTGTTCACCACTGCCTCCAAAGGGCCTGCACAGCAGCAGCGAGAGGATGTCTGCCCTATTGTGCATGCAAAAGGGGAGCGCCCTGCCAGCCCACCCACCACTCCCTGCCCTGCTTACCTCTGTCGCAAAACCCCCTTGTCAGGTTGTTCATTATGCAGCAAAGGAAGTCTGGGTCTCACTGTTTGTGTTGAGGGCAGAGTAGGTTTTGTTCTGTGATTTCCAATGTTTTGATGATGCAGGGAAGGGGAAGGGGAAGAAAGGTACCTGCTTCAGGTCCGCCCTGCTGGCTAGACTGCAGCTTCTCATACTTGCGATTTAGGAAATCCACCTCCTTAGTCTTCTTCTCGATCTCAGACGCCCTCTGCTTCAGATCCGCCTGCATCCCACTAGGTCCAGTAACAGCATGCTTGTCACAGCGCTGAACAGCATCTGGGTAGCTGTGCCTGACTCAGGCCAAGGCAAGCAAAGCAGCAGGCAGCAGCGTGCTGATGTTGAAATGTGAGCACTACAAGGCATACTAAAACGCAAGTGGCGCAATGCAAGCTGTCATACTCTGCAGTCAGCAACTGGCAGTTCTGTATAGCTGCGTGGAGCCAGAAGGAATATAGCAGGAACAGCAGCAACAACAAAGACTTGAAGGGTCAACAGGAGCAGTGCAGCTTGATTGCTGCAAAAGCCAAGATGATTCAAATCACAAGTAGCAGCTGCCACCGCCTTGCACTAAGCCCTGAAAGCTGTTAAAAGTGTTTGAGGCAGACAAACATAAGCTGCCTCCAAGGTGTTTCATTTGCCCACTTCAGCATGCCAATCTACACTCTCTATGTCTGTCAAACCACTCATGTGACCTTCAGTGTGTTGACAATGCCACCAGCCTTGGGTGGAATGGCTTACCTCGTACTTGCCAATGGTCTGCATCTTCTCATCGATGTCCTCATTGAGCAGCTGCATGGCCTGCTTCACGCGCAGATTCCGGCCCTGGGTGTGCAGAATATCCACTTCCAGCCTGGCCAGCTCATTCTGCAGCTGGACCACCAGCATCTCCTCATCATACACTGCAACCAGTCAGAGTTTGAGTAACAGTCATGAACGTCAGGTCCTTGTTCTGCATGACACATGTATGGTTGTATTTTGTTGATGCGTGTCAGTGGCAGCCATGGTGCAGTTGTCCAATGTGCATAAGCTGTGCATGATGTCTTGGCCGCCTGATGTCCTGGAGAGTTCATGGAAGCTTTGTGGTTGTCTACATACAGCAGCAATGTGGACAGCTGCACGTGCATGTGTGTATACCACTTGAATGACCTTGTGCATACTGGGCCCTATCATCTGAGCCGCTGCATGCAACAGCCTCTGAGAAATGCAATTGCAATTGCAGTTGATAACACCTACGTCTATACGACTACAACTGCGTCTGACAACCGCTACTGCAACTGCACCTGAGCTGCTGTATGCACAACTTGGCAAATGCTGTGAGCAATTGCACAGATGCAAGGAGCTGCGGTTCACACCTTGCTTGCGCAGGGCCTTGATGTCTAGCGCAGTCTTTGCTGCGCTCTTCTCAGCAGTCGTCTGCTCGCTCAGGTTGTCCAGCACCTTGGCCTCCACAGCCTGAGACAATCGTACACATCAGCCTTGCTGTACAGTACATCTGTCACCACACACCTCAAGCATCTACTGTGCAGACATGTGTCAATCACATCCATTCTGTATCGTCGTGACTGTAACAGATGTTAGCATGAAGCTGAGTTGGTACCCGAGGTGTAGGAACTGAGCACATGGTGGATGCACCTGTGGTCAGTCCTATGCTGCACCGGTCACACATGCTCCATGGCTAAGCTAGGCTAGGCTAGACTAATCGTGAAACAAATTGAGCTGCATAGAACTCCACATTGAAATGCGCTTGTACTGCTTCTGCCAATCGACACTGAGCAAACAGCCAACTGCAATGCCATTCTTGGTCCAGACAAGGCCTTCTGCATAACTTTACATGTTGCTTTAGCAGTCAGCATGCATCCAGCTGTAGCAGCAGGGCATCATGCAATGGGTGGCATGTGCATGCATGGAAGGCCTGCATACCTTGATGCTGTTGTTGGCCTTGGCGATGCCCACGTCCAGGATCTTGCGGTCAGATTCCTGCAACTTGCCCTGGCTGTGTGCCTTCTTCAGCTTGTCCTCAGCTAGACTGAGCTCATGCTGCAGCTTGACATACATCTCCTGCAACAGGCCATTTGCTCATCCACTTGACACATGCCTTCCTTAGGGCTAGGCATTTACAGTCCTGACCTGTTCTCTGTACAATATCCTGTTTTGGCAGCCAGTGTGCCAACAATGTTGACGTGTGTTGATCAACATGCCATGCATCATGATGATGCCTGCTGGACTTTTGTGCTCAACTGACTGGTGCTGCCTAGTTTTACAGGCCTGAGCATCATGCGTGATGTATCGGAGGCAGAGACAGCACTGCAGCAGTGCCACTGTGATGCTGCACTTGCTGAAGCAGCACTGCACTGGTGCAGGGCATGACTTGTATTTCCAGCACCCAGTGGCACCACATCCATGCTACTGGTAATCAGACTTGTTGGCTGGCTAAAGCATTGCAATCTCTCTCTCTGTCTCTCTGTGGTGTGACACAGAGACATTGTATCAACACCAATCCAAGTGTAGGGGCAAAGCTCAGGACTGCTACATGCAACAAGCTAGCTTCCATGTTGTATGCTACAACCAAGTGAGCATGTACAGTGGAGTTGAAGATGCAGGTGGAGGCAACCCACCTGCAGCTTCTCCTGCTTCCTGACCATGGTGTCATTCTGGGTCTGGAGGAAGCCAGACTCCCCTTCCAGCTTGGTCATGACAGCTGTCAGCTGCTCATTGCGGATCTGCTCACGCACAATGTCCTTGCGGTAGGCATCGATCTCGTTCTCAATGCTGCGCTCCTGCTCATGCTGCTCTGTGATTGCATCCTCCAGCGCCTTCAGAAAAGATACCAAGAAAAGATAAAGAAAGGATACAAAAAAAAGACAAGCAAAACTTAGTATCCCTTACTGAAAGTGAAACAAAAAACGGACCTGCCATCATCAAGCCTGTCTCAGCAATTTTACCTGTGCAGGCTTGCATAGCATAATCAGCAATGCAAGCCAGGTTGCGGTCTGCAACTTTGCATATGCGTCGCATCGACACTGCAGGTGTGAATGTTGCACAGCCTCATGCTAATGGTGTTGCACACTTCTGCATTGCAATCTGGCAGCGGTATGGAGACAAGGTGAAGCGGTCCTGAGCTTGCTTTGATGCAGCCTGTGTAAGGTCTCTCCAACTGCTGATGTTCAGCTATAAGCTAATATGCATGTTCCCCCAAACACAGCCGTCAATTGAATTGTGCATAGGCATTCACCCTTCTTTGTCTGAGCGTTGCTCATGCTCACCCTCAGAGCCTGGTCTCTGCGCTGAGTGGCAATCAAGCTGCTCTGCCACTGCGCAGTCAGCTGCTTCTTCTCAAAATGGATTCCTTCCATCTCAGCCTCAGCTCCTGCCAGCATCTCCTTTGCCGCCCTGGTTTCCCGCTTCTGGGCATCGTACTGCTGGCTGTAGATGGCGATCTGCTGCTCGTGGGTACGCAGCTGCTGCTGCAGGTGGTCAATCAGCAGGTCCTGGTCCTTCTTCCCCTTCTCCAGCTTCTGCACTGACTGCTCAGCAGCATATGTGGCCCTGCATACACCATGTGCAAAGGCTGAATGAGTCATGCAATGTTCATATTTCCACGCCTATGTTTGTCAAACACATGGTCATGTTTGCCATGCATGTGCTCTGAGTTGGCAATGTGTGCAAGGCAATGATCATGTGGTGCTGCAGGTCTCCCATCAATGAAGAGTGCAGCCAATCATGCATGCCATGAGAATGCAGCCATGGAGGCAGCTGCACTAACTTGGTCACCTAATGTAGTGCTACAACATACTCTGCATCAGGCTTGGTGTGTGAGGGCTCAGTAGCATGTACAGCCAGCAGAGTCAGATCATGATATGTGCACCCTAAAACAATCATACAAAAGCCTGCTTGTACCAAGCACCAGACACATCCATCATCTTCACCGAACATTGGGCATGTTCTTCAATGTCACTTTGACCCAGGTAGGCCTGTCAGGTGCACAGCTGATTGATGACTGAAAGTCACCTCCTAGTGACGGCAATCTCGCCCTTCATCTGCTCATTGTACAGCTCCACTTGCTTCAGGGTAGCTGCCAGCCCATCCAGCTCGTTCTGCACCTTCTCAACCTGCATTCACCGTTACAGCATGTCACGCACAACACATCACAGCGTTTGAGACATATGTTCACGGAAGGATGAGTCATAGCATGCATGAGGTGCTGAGGCCACACTAAGTGTGCTCACTCTTACAATACGCCAAGCCCATTGCTACTCTGAAAAGCAAATCACAGTATGCTTGAATTGCCTTGCATGGAGTATGTGTGGCATAAAGTATGTGGGGCCAGTTGTATGTGATGCTGCCCGCTGCAATGATTGCCTCAGCAGTAAAGGGCATGAGCAAGCTCAGATGATTGGGCGGCAAAATGTAACAGGAGGCTCCTTGTCTTCTATAAGATCGCTTGCCATGGCATGCAACATTGAGGCATGTTGCACAGACTATGCCGGGCAAGGCAGGGCAGGGCAGGGCAGGGCAGGGCAGGGCTGGGCAGGGCAGGGCAGAGAATACAGCACAGCTAAGTCGAGCCAAACAGGGTATAACATAGCAGCGCAAGGCAGGGCATGGGCAGAATCATGCACATAATTCATTCATCAGAACAAAGGTGACACTGTGAACCTAGCTAGCTAGCAGAGCCGGAGCTGACCTTGAGCTTTTCTTGTGCGGTGAGCTGTTCCTCTTCAGCATGAGTCTTCTGCAGGCTGTGCAGCTGCTCCTCAGTCTGGCGGCGGATGTGGCTGATGTGGGCAAAGTTCTCCTGGGCCTTCTCCAGCTGCATCTGCATCTTGGCCAGCTGCTGCTGAAAGTTGTACAGCTCCACACCGATGGCCTCACGCCGTGTCTTTGCACGCTGCAACAGCAGCGTGCATAGCTTGTGCACCAGGCTTGTGCATGTTGGAACCTACCGCATGGTCATGATGTATGGCTGGGAAGCTTTGCAATGGTGACCTTGTGGGTTGGTTTTGACCTGCTACACTGCAAAGTATGATTGGAATTCTCAGTAGGGACTGTCAGTATCTTGCAAACCAGGCTTGACTGGCTAGGCACTGTTTTCAACTCGGTGTTGTGGGTAAAAGACCATACTTGCCATACATGGAGTTGTCATGCTGATGGGCATTGGGATCATCAACACAAGGTAAGAACAACTTTCAGCAAGGACAAGCTGGTATCATCTCCTGATGGAACACTGCAAATTAAGCAGATTATCTTCATTGACCATGCCTATCCAAGAAGTGCTACAAAATACTATGTGCAGCAATGGCGACATGGCTGTTTGGGGATGGTGGGCCCATGACTGACCAGCAGAAGTACAGCCTAGTTGATGGGTTTGAGGCCTCAGGTGCAGCTAGAGGCCATGAGTGGACAGTACCTCTGCAACAGGTAATGACTGCAGTCTGATCTTGCACGGTGACACAACAAACAAGGCTGAGGTACCTGCAGTGCGACTGCCTTTTCACGGACGTCTGACTCCAGGCGATACTTGATGGCAAGTAACTGCTTGGCCAAGGCGTTCTGAGCGCGTGCCAACAATGGATGGTCAGGGTCCAACTCTGGGTTGCTGAGAGCAGCAGCATAGGCTGCAGGTACTTCTTGCGCTGCATTGTCTATCATTGAAGAAGCTAAGGCGCTCTGTGGATCGTTTTCCACCATAGGGTCTTGAAGCAAATTGATGCCAGCTTCAGCTTGCGTAGGATCATATTCACCAGCTGAGGATGCAAGTTGTGTCCTATCTTCAGGCGTCTGCTGATGGGATGCAGACACAGCAGACTCATTTGGTAGGGCGTCAGGGTCATCTTGCTGACCGACATCTGACTGCTGCTGTTGAACGCTGACAGGCCTAGAGTCAGCGATGCTGTCAGCATCTGCTTCCAGAGATTGCTGCATCTCCATCTCCGCTGCAGACGACGGCATTTGAGCTGCTTCCCCAGCTATAGGTGAGAGCTGATGTTTTGCACTATCTGTCTCAGTGTCTTCTTCTGCTGGCTCTTCAGCTGCATGAAGTTCTGTCTGCAAATCTGTTGAGTCAGTGGGACCGCTGGAAGCTTCTGGAACTGCATCAGGGGCGTCTGCTGCATCGCTATCTGCTGTATGCTGTTCCTCGTAAAATTCTGTATGCTGTACAATGGGTTCTGGCTCGGTATCTGACATGACGTGCTGTCAACTCGAAGGGTTCACAAGCGCTCAGCACTTGATTGAGTCACCTACCACTGGCACATACTTGCAATCAAAGAGATGCCATGTACGTACTGGCGCCACTCAGTCTCATCACCCCTTGCTGAAGCTTCAAACCCTGAAGCATATGACCAAGTGACTAATTAGGGCAAGGCGCCTCGCTTAAACGACTGATTGCCAGGCTCGTTTAGCGGCAGCAATTGGCGTGACACTGTCCCCTCCCAGAATACTGGTCTGCTACATGCAGACGTCCTGCAGATACACATCCTCGAGTGGAGCTTCGACATCCGGCAGGGATTGGCGACCTGACGTTGGTGTGCTCGGTCACTTGGCCAATACACATTCCACCAGGCATCACATCAAACACAGAAGCTGCAGGATCTACACTGCGGCTTTAGGTTGTCGGCAGATCACACAACAGCAAGCGTCCTGCCTCAAACATCACTTTTGCATACAGCGCTCCAGGCAGCATATTGCATGTCAGTGCTCTTCTGCAAACGGCGTCAGCAGCAATGCCAAGGGTCCTGTCATAGTCATAGACAATTATGACAGTTTCACTTACAATCTTTGTCAGGTAATGGCCACCACGTTGGCGTCAGCGCTCAATTTACTGCAGCACCCTCACCACATGAACAACATGACCAGTGCATAAAAAACACGTTGATGTATGCAGTACCTAGGCGATCTTGGGTGTGAGCACCTTGTGTACAAAAATGACGAAAAGACAATTGAAGAATTACGCGCCCTAAATCCCAGGGGGATTCTTCTATCTCCCGGACCAGGTCAGTGGGTGTACACACACCATGTGTGCAGTGTGGCACCTGCCTTGCTGCATGATCATGTGGCCATCCCAGTTGGCAGGCAACCTTTTCGCTTGTGCCTGGCTTGCATAGTTAATAGTCTGTGAAATTAATGCTAGAACACAACTGGCAGGAAGGCCTGAAGACTCAGGAATTGCTCTGCAAACTGTCAGAGAGCTGGGCACAGAGTTTCCTATCTTTGGGGTGTGCATGGGGCACCAATGCATAGGGCAAGTATTTGGTGGTGATGTGGTGCGAGCACCGTCAGGGGTCATGCATGGCAAAACGTCGCCTGTCCATCACAAGGACTCTGGCTTGTTGAAGGTCAGTTACATGTTTGCTTGTCGTGTTTCCAAGATACTATTGGCTTAGAAGATGTTGATCAGGCTGACGGGGCGCTATCTTCTGCAAGCTGTACTTTGATGGCTCTCAAAGTGCATCAAGGCATGCAGCATTGGCTGTTGCACGTTGCTGAATGTCATGTGACTGCTGGATTCATGGTCTGAGGCTTTTCTGTGCAAGCTGTGTCTCATGCAACAGGCCACACATGCTGACTATGTGTTGCAATCATGGCAGCCTGATTTGGACACTCTGCTAGTAGAGCTTTACATGCTGTGCTGAGGTGTGCAGCTAAAAGCACTAATCTGCTGGCTGACATTGGTGATCTTGGGGCTTGCAGGGGTTGTCAAACCCCTTCCTGGCTGCTCGGTACCACAGCTTGGTCATTGCAAAGGACAGCGTGCCTGATGTACTTGAAGTGACAGCCTGGACTGACGATGGCACTGTCATGGCTGTTCAGCACAAACAGTATCCCCACATCCAGGTATGTGCTCCACTGATGGGGAACTAATGCACAAGCAAGCATACCATGTCATTGAAGACTCTGCCTTCAGGACAGACATATGTCTACCATGTCGTGCATTGGCCAGTGTAAGATGCTCTGCAGTAGCTTTTGTCCCTTGTCATGCATGATGTAAGCCAAGTAGTCCATCTACAAATAACAGCGCAAGACAGTTTGCAACCGTCTGATAGCCGGACATGAAGTCACGGGATTGACTTTGCACAGCATGTGCTGCAGGGTGTCCAATTTCATCCTGAGAGCATCATCACAGACAATGGCAGGCAGGTCGTGAAGAATTTCATAGACTCACTACCATAAATGCATCATCATAATCATAATGGCAGTTTGCAGAAACGCCCAGTGTACACAATGAAGCCTTGGCAGATAATGCTATTATGATGTAGTTCCTAGGATGATGTACTAGTGCCAATAGGCAGTTAAGTATGACACGCAGTATTGCGTCTTACATCTTGTGTGCTCTGTGATCACTGCTAAGCTATTCCTAGATAGTTTTGTCAGCAGAGATCTCGCACCCCACTGTTGATTTGCACAGAATACATGCGATCATGATGCATGCAGGCCTGACGCTGCAGAAGTTGCTAAACCTGCAAAAGCATTGTTTTCCCAACCCGCTCAGTGAACTGATTCAGCCTTCGCTCTGCGGCACAACTCAACAGCCTCTTCTTAGCGCGGAACTTTGCTACATGTCCTGGTGCAAGGAAGCTTTTATGATGCCAAGCTAGCCTTTTGCACTTATACTGATCTTGCTGGATAAGCTGGTTCCAGCTTTTGCACACATAGCAAGCTTTGATCAGCGAATCAGGGGGTAGCTGGTCCAAGATGATGTTGATGAGGTGCTCTGGTATAGACTGCAGCAAGTCATCTCCTGGTAGGTTGTTGTATGAGCTGAACTGTGCTGAGGATGTTGCAGGTGATTTCTCGGAGGACAGTCTGCACCGAGCGACATGATCCGCGGGCAATTCACTCACGGCTCTTTCATCCCAGCTTTGGACAGGTTCTTCATGACTATGCAGCCGGGTGTACTTCATCTTCCGCCCTCTCGCAGCCTGTTCGCTGTTTGTTGCCAACACGGATGCCCTGGGTTCCACTTGCTACGCAGCTGGATCGATCGGGCTGAGACTGAAAGCAGCTGGCACAGGCGCACAGCTTAGGACATGTACTCGCAGGGTATGCCGGAGGATGTAATGCGCGGCCAAAGTAGTCAAAGTACAAAGCATTCGAAAACGCCGACTCAAGTCCATTGAGTCGTACTCATTGCCCTTGAGCAATCAGTTGTCCCCATTGCTTCATGATGATCAGCTGCTCTTGGTGCGGGTGTAGACGAAAGAGCATGCCCACTGCGTAGCAACGGTGCTCAATCAACCATGCATCTTGGACAGCAGCTAGCTTACGACTGCCTGCACCAGCGCAGCCTGACAGCTGCCTCAACTTACAGGCTATAAAGCTACATATGTGGCTTGCCAGCTACAGTATCACTACAAATACAGGGGTGCAACTTTGCCAGTACTGTGCCAAGTCCCAGAAGACTTTGCCAGAATTGTCAAAGTGGTGGCTAAGCATGGTTACGTATAAGGCTGTTTGCCAAAATGCAGATGACTTTGCAATTGCCGGCAACTGAGTACAGTAGCCAGGTTTTGCAATCGTCTAGTCGTAAATGCATTTCAGACTGATCAGTCACGCTGCAAAAACATGTCAACGCACTGACTTGCAAGTTGGTAACACAAGTTCAACATGTTGATAATGGACAAGTCTGACCACCTAGTACATTGCTTGAAGCTTTCAAACACTCATGTCATCTGCAACAACCTTAAAGCAGAACAGAAACACTGTGACAGCAATCAACAAAGTTCAACTTGAACTTGCAAACTACCGGTACATCTCAGATGCGTGTATGCATACCGGTGCAAGTACATGGCTTGTGAGTCATGAAATTCATCACACATTCCTGACATGTTACTTCAACGCTTCTTTTCATTTTTTTTCTTTTCTTTCTACTTCTGCACGCTTTGGCAAAACTGTTTATCCCTCAATCTTGATGGCATAGCTGTTGACACATTGAATAGATCCTATTGAAAGCTCTCAACATGTCTACAGGCAAGTAAAACTAGTTAGGAAGCAACACCTTGCCTGTGTTGTCGACGTGCAAGAAAGAATACTCAATAAACTCGTATGCTTTGTTGGTCCACCACCAGTTGGGTTCAGTGCTGAACACCCTAAAGTTGTTGTGTACCAAGGATTTTAGTGTTGCCAGAATGTCTCGAGGAAGAGTTCTTTGTGCATCATCCCAGTAATGAAACTCGACAAGCAGCTGAGAGACTGGCAACTGCGACTTGCTGGTCTTCATCAACTGCTGTAACACAGCGTACTCAAAGCCCTCAATATCTATTTTTAGCACATCAATCCAAGTGTGATTAAGAGATTGCATGATTGTCTGGAGAGTAAGCAGATCCATGGTGTAGTGTCTGTTGTTGCCCATGGTCATTCTGTTGTCTCTCATCTCTACCTGCTCATTCTTTGGTCCCAGCCCAATAGGGTGAAATTGGATTTTGGGCTGTTTGGACAGCTTTTCAAGTGCCTCCTGTCCCAGTGTGGGATCAAAGACGTGTACTTCGCAGTTGGTGGTTGCAAGAACAGCTTCTTCAAAGTCTGTATCTCCATTGGAGCCGAAGCTGTATACTTTGCACCCTTGCCGCTGCATAAGCGTCTCAACGCCACACACCCACTTACCTCCGTCTCCTATGCGTGCTTGCCTGCCAAAGCGTTCCTTCAGAGGACAGTTATAGTTTGGTGGAAAGAAATCCCATATCCACTTGGTGGCTTCGTAGTTGAATTCGCCCTCACGTAGGGCGATATCATCTGTAAATGCGCCAGACTCCAGATGACGGAGTGCATTGCCCTCAAACGGCTGGCTCCTCTGATATATTCTCTCTATGAGCACTTGCTGATCGGAGGCCTGACCAAAAGACTCGGAGTCATTTTGGGGTGATACGATATTGGGGCGAGGCGCCGAATTGAACCTCGATGCCTCTGGTTTGACCCAAAAGAAGACGATCAGCAGCGCAAGCGACAGTACGGCCAGAAGATTTTGTTTCCGACCTAGTGACCACGAGGTGAGGCCCCTTCGCCTGCGATAAAAGAATTCCACTAATCATTGGAAGTACATTTTGATGACAGGCAATGCTGATGGGCCTGCGGTCGACACTTCCGAGGCACGAACATACCCGCTAGACCACATGCTGCTCTTCAAGATCTGTCAGCATGCTTAGAAAGCGACTGGTCAGGATTTCCCTTGTATTCAGTAACACTGACAGATACGCAACAATGGCTGCCGTGGAGCACTGCGTGGTCCGGTCGTCGAGATCTTTAGTCGAGACCGTTTGCTCTCCTGAAACGGTCCGATTATTCGCGCAGGGCTTTTGTGACTCACTCAATATCCGATGGCGCAGGCGGTGTAATGGGCTTAAAACTCGGCCGAAAACGGTGAAATGCATGCAGTTGCATTTGCCGCATAGTGTACGCATGCAATCATTCAAATCTATCCATACACATATGCTGCAACACAGCAGAGTAGCTTGACGTCTTGTAGACAACATTTGCTGACACCCCAGAAGCATATGACTCTGTGTCATTTACCCAGAAGCAGCTGACACAGAGTCTCATGCTCCACGTCTGGTCACATGCCAAGACACAGGTGTGGTGACACTGGAACAGGATATATCAGTATATACGCCAGAGCTGGTCTTGTTAGGTTTTTAGTATTTACTCTCAACATTGATGTCAGCAAAAGCTGCTCCTGCCTTGTAAAATTTAACCCTAATTAGCTCTTAGAGTACAACCTGAAGCCATGACAAATTGCTAGCCATTCTGCCATCCATGGTGGGTGGTGTATCATGTGTTGCTTTGCATCTGTTGAGCAGATCTGACACTTGTACAAAAACACACAAATCAGCTAACACAGACATAATGAAAGTTATGAAACACCAGTTCTTGAAACATATTCCGCTGCATGAGACCAGTTTCTACTCCATGTCTACAGTACGTCAAGCAGCTTGCTCTGCACGAGCTTTTACAGATGCAACAATGCCGATACATACAGCCACACAGTGTGGGTGACTGTATGCACAGGTATCGTGTCATCTGCTGGCATCACACCATCTGCATAGCATTCATGCTTTCCTTGGTACCCCAACCTTGCCGCATGCTCTTGATTTGCACCTGGCGCTGCTAACTACTTGAATGATCAGCACTCTTGTTGAACTGCCCATTAATATATACTGTTGCATCTGGTCTGCCCTTACTTGTGGGCCCCATGTGCATGGCAATCTGCAGCGCATTGACACAATGGGCAAGTCAAAAGCTACAAGCATCAGTGTATCTTTGCCTACAAGCACAGGACGTGAAGCACAACTGTTTGAGTTTGGATCACTGTGTAGGAACCAGGACGAAGTGGACATTGCAACTTGTCAATTAATGCGTGACATAGCCCCTTCAGTAAAAGTATCAACTCACCATACACCCAGCTGAAAACAAACAGGTCAGGCTGCAACCCTTAGAACCACATGTAGACAGCTAGCCCGGACTGAACTCTGTCAGTTCTATCTTCAGCTGCAAGTCTTCTTGCACAGACCTGGCCATCTATACATGATGTGCACAAAATGGTCACACCAGTCAGCACACATTGCATAGATTGTAATGATGTAATGCATCACCAGCCATTTTATGCACAGCACATTTATGCAGACTTGTACTGGATGTTGAATGAAAGCCTGCTGTGCAAAAGCACAAACCTGGCCAGACATGGCGTATTGCGTAGTATGCTTGCAGTGCAATCATGTGGAGACACACAAATGAAGGGCAAATGTTCACAAGCAATGTGAAGGCCAACTTTGGACGTGCGCAAAAGAAGGGTGACATGAAGTTCACGACCAAGCTTTTATGTCTGAAGAATTTCACAGGTGTACATGCAGTCTCAGGCTCACCTTGAGCCATTTGGTCCAGACGCGGTACATGCAAGGTGTCAGGCTGCCAGCCGACAAGCTCTTGGAGTGATCCAGGTCCTTCACAGCCAGGGTCTGATGTGTTGGCGCAAAGATGGTGCTGAACCAGGTCCATGCCAATGAGTGCTTGTGGGTGGCCTCAGACTTGAAGATCTGCATGTGACATGAATATGAAGAAGATGGGCAGGTAGTGAGGAGTATGCACCATCTGCACTTGCCGCACGCCAGTGTTGAATGCAAAGTCAGACACTGCAGAAACATGTGACCCACATGTACTTGTCTGTGTAGGCAGCTTGGCACTGATGTTGAAAGCAATGAGACCAGAAGCAAGACACAGAACAAGATGTTAGTGTGTAAGCAATTAGGCCAGTGCAGCCTTGACTGTTCAGTATCATGTGGGCAGTACTGTAGCCTTACCTCAATCTTGACATCCCCTTCCAGTATCCACTGCTCAGCAGGAGCAATTCTGTCGCAGTCCAGCACAGCTGTGTTGTTGGCAAGCAGCAGCTGTTGTTTGTGGTCTTGCAAGCTTGCCTGGCTGCTGCGACTGGCAGCAATCTTGGCGTCAGCAACCTGCTGTGATGTTGCTTGGTGACCTGCTGCGCCATATCACGTCACTTTCTTTTTTCTTTTTAGATTTTTTCAGGTTTTATTTTAGACATTTACGACAGGATAAGGGCATATTACAATGAACATTCAAATGAATATTCATTTTATTAATGGAGGTTTTCTGAAGGAAAAGTTACCCGTCCCTACAATTTCAATGCAAGATGTGCAGCATAAACCACGAGGAAGCCAGATTCCCAGCTGTCGCTGTTGACAGAGCCGTTCTACCAAATGAAAAGACATACTGAAGCTATAAAAGTCAACAAGCAGGTCAGGCTGTGGTGAAACAAAAGCTGGCAGATTATATTTGCAGCGGCGGGCTGGTGTGTAAGCATGACACGCATCATGATAGGCATCAAACGGAATTCAAAAGCTGATGCACTTCACTCAGCCAATGGCAGATAACATTGTTGCGTCTGTCCATTCAGTGCATGCCAGGCATATGGGTTACACCAGAATGCAGCCGCACTGCTGAAACCACTGCAACAGCGCACAGTACAGGCTGCATTGCAGTACAGTATTGCCTTTCTGCAGCGGCAGTCATTAATGCTGACACTTGTGCAGTCACAGATGCACTGACCATTGGAGAGCATACTTTGAGGCCTAGCAGCTGCTAGGCACATCAGATGGCTTTTCCAACCAGCTCCAGGCGGTCTTGACCACACACCAACAATCAAGTCCTTAGTGTCCCCAGGTGGCAAACCTGTCACAGTCACTCGCCGCAGCTGCAATCGCTTTGGCACTACAGGACCTTCTTTTCGAAGGTCTGCATAGTATTGTACGTACCTACATGCAAGCAGGTCTGTGTGTAACTTCATGTGCCTGAGTTTGTGCCGCAGGCCATCAACTTCATGCATCAAAAGCTGAAGTGCATGATATCCATATTAATGTGGACATGTTGGGGGGAAATGCATGGGGAGTGGCAGCTGTCATCAGCTATGTGTCACAACCTGCTTGACATGCTTTGAACTGTGTCAACAGTCACATCATTAGGCAAGACAGGTGGCATTGCAAGATGCATGAGACTCAAGTAGCCTTTGCAGGCCTAGCCTGCTGTTGGTTGCCGGTGGTGGGGTTGAGTACCTGCGTTGGCTGGGATTGGTGACACCATTGCCATCTGTTGTTCTTTTGGCAGCATACAGATCCAAGGCTTCATCTGCTGTCTTGCAGATGCCCTGCATGGGTCACTGCCTGTGTCATATTTCAGGTGCAAATCTTATCTGACCTTTGATGGCTTCAACACAACTGTCACATTATCTCATGTTGCATATTTGGTCCATACAAGCACACTGTCCGGTAGCAAACTGTCCGTGTGCCTGGTCAATTGGTAAATGCCATGATGGACTGTGATGCTCAAGGTTGAGAAAACATACTGCGTGAACCAGATAGGAGCAGATCATTGTGCCAGTGCGGCCTTTGCCAGCCTTGCAGTGCACTACTGCCACGTTCTGAGGATCCTTGCCAAGCCAAGCTGCAACCTCCTGGCAGAACTGTGCCACTAGCGGCAGTGGCGGGGCCTGCACAACGCAATCCTGGTGATGTAGGGCATTGTCCACTGCTCACATGCATATGCATTATTCTGTGAAGCTGCTATGTAAGACATTGCCTGCTCAGAGCAAACTGTAGTGACCCATACCTGGTGATCTTCAAAGGGGAAGCAAGCAACCTCTACACCAAACTTTGAGGCTTCATACTGTCGCTCTGAGCAGAGATTGAATAGCATGTAGTGACCTTTGTGTTGGCCGTCTAATAGGCTTTTGACGCTGCTGAGTGGGTTGCGGTAGTATTCTGCATTCAAGCAGCTGTGAGTGCACACCGTAAGAGCCTCAAGCAGCGCAGATGCTGCTTGTTAATTGTGTCAGTTCCCCATCATGCAGCAGAAAATATGGCAGACAGACACACCTCTTCGACCCTCGAAGGGATAAGACATGGCTATGATATGGTCAGTGATATATGCCAGGTCAAGATCAAAGCCTCCTTGCTTATACCGACGAGCTTTGCCTGAAACGATGCCTGTAGGCAGCAAAATTCTCTGAAACGCATGTATCGCAGCTGACAGCTGTCGAAGGCTCGCACAGAGAGGGCAGAGGTGTACAATTCACAGCTTGTCTGCAGCGTTGACCGAGGAGGACAAAACTGTGCCGGAACGCACCTCGCATTCCCGAGATCATAGCGTAAAGCGCAAAGTTGAAGCTTTCACTGACGTCTTGCGAGGCCTACCATGCGTGCCTTATGTCAGCGATAGGGCAAGTATACAGCTGTGATCTGAGCTGTGATGTTCGAAGTGATAGGGCACTTTCGGGCATTCTAGTCGGGACGCCCTCACCAACAAAATGAGGTGACTCAGACTCCCTAGCATCCTGGCTTAGACGAAGAGCCAAACTCACCGCAGAAGTTGTCGTACACATCCTGCCTGCGCCTGCTGGGATCTTATCAAACGTTGCCAGGTGTTGGGTGTCAGTGACGCTCACAGCATGGGCTTTTTGGGGTTTAACCTCGACTTTTACGATCAGCTCAGCTTCTATGGCGCTTATCACCACAACAAATGGAATCAGCTGGTACACTTTATCTTTGTACCCTTGATTTTCTGGTCAGCTTCCGTGTGGTTGTCTTACACAGGGCAGCTAGTTCCATATGACCTACCTGGAGCTCTGCACTCACTCCCTGCAGGAGTTGCACAGTGAGTGACATATCTGCTGTGGTCGTATTGCTGTCAGTATATGTGACAGTCATACCCGCACAGACTTGTACTCTACTGTCTGTCTGTGCAGGTGTGCCGTCCTGAATGGAGCATTTCTAGGCTTTGTTGTCTACTCACTATTCTATATAGGCCTGGAGCAGTTTGCTGGTGTCACATGGTGCCTGTCCACTGGCATCCCATGCTGGCTGACTGCAACCGCCTTCTCTCAGCATGTACCACATGCCTGGGCATATGCCATTGGCGTGCACGTCCTGTCTTGGTGGGCACAGATCCATTTGGGTCACATCATGCTCGAGCACAGGAAGCCGGCTTTGTTAGACAGCTTCTTCCAGGCAATGACCCTTCTCCATGCCATGCCAGTGTGTGTGCATCTGCATCACTCTCCCTCTGCCTGCCATGCTTCACTACCTTGTTTGTAAGCAAGTTCATGCAAAGTTCTGTTGGCTGTCGACTGGTGTGCTGGCCAGACTTGCTGTCTGGAGAGAATGGGTGGGCCAGACACTTTGTGCAGTACTTTGCATACTACCCAGGAGCATTTGGGTTGTTCAGTTTCCAATGGATGTGTTTGTCATTAACAGAGCTTGTGTACCTTGCAGAGCCTTGCTTTGGCAAATCTCTTTGTGTGGCTGGAGTTTCTGTTCTTTTGCGGGTACCGGCAGGATCTTCAAGCCAAGCTGAATGCGCGCATTGAGGCTGAAAGGTCTCAAATGAAGACCATAGCTGAGCAGACAAGTCCTTTGTTATCTGAAGAGAACAAGCAATAACCTATGCTTGCATGTTCAAAATAAAAACAATGTTCATTGGCAAGTCTAGGCAACTAAAGCTTTTAGTGTAGCATATGCAGAGTGTTGCTACAATAGTTTTGTGTCAGGCACGCCTACATATGTGTCTCTTCATGAGTAGACCAACCTGATAAAGGGAATGTCTTGTACATGTACATTATTAGTGTAGGCTGAAAGTATACTCCCAGATGTCCATGTTGTGTTATACATTTCAATATGTGCTTAAGCAAGCCTGTGGCCAGTGTGTGTGCCACTGACTAGTGTCTGCTGCTGAGTAGAGGCACTGTTCACAATAATAATAATTACAGCTCACAAGATTCTCTGACTCACACAGCAGATTGTTAACACATTGTCGATAAGCTAACATTCGATTACAATCACTCTAAACTCACTGCGAAAGTAACTTTTGACACTCCTTTCAACAACAAAAAAATCATCCTGTATATATGAGCTTGCAGAACATGATCTGCTTTCAACTGAAACAACTGGTGAGAAAGTTGTTGTCCATCATGGTGCGACGTATCAGCTGTCCTGCAATCCTGCACCATAATAAGCCAAGCACAACCACGACAACTGAGACTTTATGCACACACATATCTACATTATTACACTGTGTCAAGCTGACAGCACAAGGTCTTGATCACCATGACATTCTGGCCTGTCTGGCAGACTTACATTCTCTTTCCCCTGCTTGACTGGCTTTGCAGTGGAGGGCTTGCTGCAAGCGTGAGATGCCCAGGCACATGTTTGCTGTAGATCTGCCAATGCTGGCTGTCTCAGCTGCAACAACTCCTTGGAACAAGATGTGAGACTGTACAGAACGCCCTCCAACCTGCAAAGCAAGCTCTGCACGCGTCCAGCACCATTTGTCCGATCGAGCAAGCTGGACGTGAGACATGTATGCAAGACTGCAGCATGGCAGCAATTGTACATGGTCAGTCCTACAGTGGCTGACTCCTTCAGAAAAAACCTCAAATTGTAGAGCGTATTCTGTACTCTGAGACAACAGCGCAACATGACCATGTCCAAAGTGCTGTAAGCACAACCAAGCATTAGACCATGGAATGCGTTACTTAGCGGTATTTATGGCTTCAGCTTACCTTTCTGCAATAGCAACTGGAGTAAACTGCTCAGCAGTCTGGCGGGCATTGATCTGCAGCTGGCACCTCACTTGCTCATTGGTCAGGACCAGGTACAGATTACGCACCATTCCCATCACATCCTGCAAGCAGGATGCAAGAGCTTCAACGCATGCCACAAGACTGGGCATGCCAAGGGGCTGTACAAGCCATGGGGACCAGCAAGCGTCCAGTCAGCTTGGGCATGTGAGCTTGGGGATGTGAGGTTGGGGATGTGAGCTTGGGGATGTGAGCTGGACAGGCAGTGCAACAATTTTTGCTTATGGCCCTGAGGTTGACAGGCAGGGCCCATAGTGATAGTGGCTGCAGGGTCATGCGGCTTGTGCACAAAGTGACTTGCATAGCAGATTGCAAAGACTTGCATTTGCACAGCAGCAAATCGTGAAGGGTGCACCTGAGAGATGTCATGTCATGATGCACAATAGGCAGTATAGTGTCACAGTAACAGCACTGTCGTGGTGCAGAGCTGGCCTGTGGTGAAATCAGATTGGCAGGCCTCGCCCTGTTCAGTGTATCAGAACAGATCAAGATGCATCACACATATTGCAATTGGACCTGCAAACGCAGCCTAGAGGCAAGACCAGCCTGTTCAACATCCCATGGGACTGATTGAGGAGCAGTACTGCACAGATCAGGCAGGTTTTACTGTCCAGGTAGGGAACAGCTTGCAACGTTAATTGTGCAATGATAATACGTGCATAACCATAGCAGATGCAAGGTCATGCAATGTATAAGTGGTCACAAGAAGCTGCCTACTTGAGGTGCAGCTAGCAGTGCATTCATGCCATGGCGGGCAAAGGTGTCCAGGCCTAGGCAGGCGGTGGCCACCACTGGCAGGCCAGCTGCCATGGCCTCCAGCACAGGCATGCCCCAGGCTTCATACCGGCTGCTGAAGAGAAAGGCATCGTGCCCACAGTACAGCTCTGGCAAGATGTCCTGCAAGTTGTCACACAAACACACACGAGCTGGCATCACAGCCAAAGGCATTGTGCCTGCTGTGTAACCTTGGTTCATGTCTCACCAGATGCAGCAGCAGTACAGGAAAGCACGCTGCAGGAGGCTCAAGAATTAGCTGTGTGTAGGCAGGACAAAAGCAAATCATCGGTTTATCAGGTTTATGAGGAGCGGCAAACGCAAAGCATGTGAGCGTGTCAGATTTGGACACAAATGCAAGCATTCGATGATTGTCAATTGTTGACAGACACACAGCTCAGTGATTGCACCTGAGGTGGGTTCGCATGCAGATGGATCCTGAGACCACTGGCCAGTAGTGCTGGCACCAGGGCTGCAGTGGGTTGCGTCTGGCAGACCCATGTGATGTGCAGAGGCACCACTTGGTTGACGGCCGCCAGGACTGAGATGGCAACATCAAAGCCCTTCAGGTGCAGCGAGGGGTTACCCACCAGCAGAACTGACCGCACCCCTGCCTTGGGGTGGCTACACCCCTATACAGCACACGTGAAACAAGTCAGCACCTGGTCATGAAGCAGGTGACGAGCAAGGTAGGCCAGAAGCAATGACCAAAGAAGCGTGGCTCAGGCTGACGCAAAGCTCAAGCCTTGGATGGATTATGGCGCTTGCACCTTGACTGCAGCTGTGAGCACAAAGTTCTGGCGTTGAGGTGCCCACAGCAAGAATGACAGCACGCATTTCAATATGGACGTGCATCAGATGCAGAGGCAAGAAGACAGGCATGCACAGCAGCTGTGCCTAGCATGACAGCTGTATAAAGAGGCAAAGGAGCCCAAGGTGCAGAATCAGTACAGAAGGTGTACAGTCTAGTAGAATGTCACCTCATTTGCAGGTGCTGTGAGGACTGCACTATAGGGATGAGATGACAAAGGGCCGGGGCGGAATCGGTCACAGTCCACACTGTTGGGGATGATGGTGGAGGTGCGGCCGAACTCTTGGGTCAGAATGGACTGCACCGCCTCTGAGACGGCAGCCACAGCAACTGGCAGATGCATGACCATGTGGAACAGCTGATCCTGTTTTCTGTAGTTGTGCTGAACCTGCATGGGACACAAGCCTGAGCACGCTAATTATCATTATCAGTGCATCAGTGGGTGCTGTTTCCACATGTCTTTTGTCTGATATGCTGAGAGTGAGATATAAAAAGCAATGAGATTGTATGGCAGAAGCACCTTGTAGCCTTGTTTGTGCATGCCAAAAGCCCAAGGTATGATGTGCATAGTAGACACACATGACATGCTGACTTTATCAGATACCCTTTTGCTTTTATTGCCTAGCTTTGTTCAGAGTCACATAATTTTTCATGGCTGCCAAGTCTGACCTGGGACCGGACAGGATCCCCAAACAGCCACTCATGCCCTTGCTCCCAATACAGCACAGGTGCTGCAACTCCTACCAGTAACTCTGCCACCTGGCATAGCGTGCATAGCAGGCTCAGTTGGAAGAAAGTGTCCAGACTACATTTGAAAGTGTGCTTAGTATGCTGTGCAGAACACTTGGCTAGAATCAATGTGCAAGCAAAGTAATGCAGAAATTGTGTGCCATGGTAGCATTGGCAGCGTTTGTCATGATTACATGCATCCAGTCAGAGGATATGCTACCACAGTAGTGCAGAATGACCCAATGTGCAAGCTCAAATCAGAGCTCAGTTTTGTGCAACATGCAAGCTCAAACTTGAGCTCATTTTTGTGCATACCTGGTGGAAGATGCCGACTACCACAACATCAATTTTGGAGGCAGGGTAAACGTCTCCAAGCCTCTGATGTAGGCGACAGACAACATCCACGCTAGGTTTGATGTCTGTCCATGGCGGCATAGCAGTGTTTGCTGTGTCTGAGCGATGTACTGCAACAACTGTATGCCCTCTGGATGTCAGCAGCTTCACATGTTCTACCAGACACTTCATGCCGCCGGTCTGCACATGAAACACACAGAGCGTCATCAACGCATGAGTGTAGCTGAACACAGGTGAAGACATGACGTCAAGTATGACTGCATACTGCTGTCTTAACACTAGAAGCTTTGGCATGCACTGTTTTGATAGCTCACCACATTGTGATGAGGCAGCATGTAGGCAACAGTCAGATGCCTGCACGGTAGCAGCATCCCCTGCTGATATCTGTTAAACGCCTGCTGAAACAGCATATCGACAAGGTCTGCAGCTCTGGTCTTCTTCGACCAGTTGTCTGGACATCCGCACTCAGCCGAGTGCAAAGTGTCGCCGTATGGCAGAACATGCTGACGCTCGTAAAGCGAGCGATGTGTGCTGCGAGTACTCTCCACTTTCAGCATGTCCATGGCGACCAAGCTGAGGTTCCGAGCACGGGCGTGATACCGCACGCCTGCATGCTGCAGCTGGTGCAACCCAGTGGAACGCGCAAGACGTTTGGTCACATCATCGCCAAAGGTGGTGCGCGGACGTAATGTATCACTGAAAACACTGATACAATGATTGACGCGGCCTGCTGTGCAAGGGCTTGCTGAACCTGCTCTTCGTGAGTCTCAGTGATCGACGACCCGTCTGAAGGAGCAACACGCAACAGATTGTGCAAAACGCGCGGGATGATTGAGCACGCAAATCTCAAAAGAGCCTGCCAACCTGCGAATACTGTGCTGACAGCGCTCGCAGTTGCTATGTATGCAACTCAAACAAACGGTAGACCTTCCAAACTTTGTCGTCCGAATATCGTGCTTCAGGGCAGTAAAGCAAGCACGAGGGATGAATAGCGTCAGGAATACCGTAAATACAACCGTATATAAGAACGTCACATTAGTAACTGGTCGACGTAAGTTTCTTCGAAGCTCTGTAGATCGCTTGTAGTGCTTCTACTGCAAGAGCAAACAGTCGGTCAAGTCAGCAAGTATGAAGAGAGCTTTTGCTGAATTGGCCCCTCGGGCTTGTCGCTCTTTGCAGTCACAAACAAGTGCACAAGCAAGAGCAGTCCTGGTAAGTATCGTCCAAATTGCGCACGCATACTGCCTGCGGCAAGCTGATCATTGTGAGCTTTAACGGGGCAATGTTATCGAGTTGAGTGTTCTGCAGGTGGCGTTACCGTGTGCAACAGTGCTTCAGTGGCAGCCAGTTGCTCAGCTGCACCACTTGCACTCTCAACAAGCGACTCACCGACACCAGACAGCTACGTCTGCAATAGGTGATAGTACTACTGATTCAAATGTGCTGCAGCATGTTGAGCAAACCGCTCAGCTTTCAGCCTCAGAGCAGGTGGCAAATGCGCGCACCATTGTGTCAAGTTCTTGCTCATGATTTCCAGGCTCTTTGGGGCAGCAAAGGCGCAGCATGTTCATACAAACGCAGCCAACCCCTAATCCTTCCAGCATGATGTTCTTGCCTGGGCAGACAGTCCTAGAGGTAACTTCAACACCTCAAGTTGATGAGACTTTTGACGGTCCTGGGGGTGACTTCAACACGCAAACTGGCTGGGACTTCTGTTAGTATAATCAATGTTGCCAAGCTCATTCTGAAGCCTGCAGCTGCAGCACTGAATCATGCACCTTTGCCTTTAACTTGTAGCTGATGTACAGTGGCTGCATGCAGAGTGGAAGCATGCAGTTTGCAACTGCTAGGGAGTCGATGAAATCACCATTGGCCAAAAAACTCTTCCAAGTGGATGGTGTGACCAATGTCTTTTTTGGATCAGACTTCATCACTGTCACAAAGTCTGATGACTACACATGGAATGTGGTCAAGCCAGACATCTTTGCTGGCATCATGGACCACTTCACTTCAGGTGAGTGAATGAATGCAGCATGCCCTGTCAGCATCTGGTTCACCATGACATCGAACCAGGTCTGTACAGCAAAGTTCTATGTCAACAATGATCTGACATTTCCTGACATGCCTTTTGGCATGGGGTATATGCATGCATTGACACCTGTTGTGGGGCAGATGTGTAACAAGCTACCATGCGCTTGTGACAGGGGACCCTTTGGTTACTGATGCCAGTAGCACAGAGAAGTCTGATACTGCAATCAATGAGGATGACAGTGAGGTGGTGGCTATGATCAAGGAGCTGCTGGAGACACGCATCAGGCCAGCCGTCATGGAAGATGGCGGTGACATTGTGTTCAAGGTATGACAGCCTCTAATCAGCATTGTCACAATAAGCAGTATGCACTCCACCTTCTCCAAACAGTCTGTCTGGTGTCTACTCAGCTTGCAATCCCATCACTGCCCTGGAATTGCTCACAGTCAGGTGTGCATTGCTTATGTGCAAGTGCCATTACATTTGTTTGCTGAGTCACAGCAACTCGACTGTATATAATTGCATACACAGGTGGAATATGTGCTGCTGGATTGCACTAATGACATGCTACGCCAAATCAAGCGCTGTGGTGACTGGTGTAGCATGTCGTTTGTGCAATCCAGCAGCACATATTCCACCTGTGTATGCAATATATATAGTCACTGTCGCTTAGCAGATAAATGTATTGTTATTTGCACTCACAATCTTTGAATTCTATACACGCTTTCTGGGTCTCTGCAATGCAGATGCATGTTCAAAGGTTTTGACTTGTCCCTGCCATGGCGTGCTTGTAAATTTGCCTTAGTGTACAGGGCTTTCATGAGGACAGCGGTATAGTCACACTCAAGATGCAGGGAGCATGCAGTGGGTGCCCATCTTCTGCTGTCACCCTGAAGGGTGGCATAGAGAACATGCTGATGCACTACATCCCTGAAGTCAAGTCAGTTGTAGAAGCTGACCCTGACGAGTCTGAAGTAGCTGGCATGACTGAGTTCAACAAGCTTGAACAACATCTGTCTGCATAGAGGATCAATGGCAAAGGTTGCTGCAAAGCTGTTTGGATGTTTGGCAGCTAGTGTACTATATTTTGCAAGTTCATTTCGCAAGCATGAAGTAGAACCATCTTGGGCGTTCATGAGTGCAGCGCTGTTTGGAGACGTTGGTGATACCTAGTCTTGTTTAGGTTGGTCTTGTGTAGGTATGTCTTGTGCTGTTTGTGACGCTATGTAGGTGTTGCTGGTCGTAGGTCTGGTGCATGTCTTCCAGCTGCTTTTGTGCGCGCTATTGTGATGGCTGGTAGGACCAAGGAACAACATAGGACAGAAAGTAGCCTCCCATTCCCACGTATGTCTGCACACTGATAGCTGTTTCTGGAAAGACAAATACGAGGCAGCCGTATACTTGTGTAACTGACCACTGACCTTAGGGTCTCCCCTATGATTTGTCAGAATTAGTCATTAACACTAGAATTGGGTGTGAGAGATCCTCTTACACAAGGGCCCAAAAGCCTACCCATTGTCTGGAGAAAATACATTCCTATCCGTCGGCATATTTTACATGTGCCGCACCCACACGCACCAGGTGCACGCCGCTTTCAGCAGAAAATGACTGCAAAAGCGGCGTTGAGAATGATTGCAAATGCAGCTTTGATGCTGCAGACATTTCTGTTACAGTATAACGGTTGCACAGTTGATATGCAGTGTCGAATATTATCCATCAAGCACAATTCAAAATTACTGTTGTACTAGACACAAAATAATGTTCCTACTCAGCATCAGAAGCAGCAGATTCATCAGCTGCAGCAATTGCATCACTATCTACATTCATGTCATAGGCAGGCACAAACTCTTCATTGTTTGCTGAACCCAGCAGGGCAAGCTGCTGTTCCTCATCTATTGCTTCCACCCTTTCTGCATGTTTCTCTGGCTGGGTGATCCTAGCCATGAGCCTCAAGTTGGTAAGAACAAAAAACCAGATCATTGGCCCTCTGAGGTGACAGCTTTGTGAGATTCTGAAAAACCAGGCTCAGACTTTCCACTCAGCTTGCTGTGATCTCATAAGATCATCATCCAATCTGAATCCTGCTTGCCTTGGCTTTTTGGAAAATTGCAGAAAACTGTGCCTGTGCAGCAGTGTGCTGACCACTAGCCGCACCGGTCTGGGGTTGGTGCACTGAGCAACAAACTTTCCGTCAGGCTCTGCAGTCATTGGAAGGTCCAATGTCTTTTGTATGTCTTGTCATTGAATGCTGTTGTAACTGCAGCACTGATCTCTGTGATCAAGGTTTTGAGTTGCTTCTGCTGACATGCGTCTTGCACGCCTGCTTGCATGTTTTCGTGTCGCAGGACCTCCTTGCCAAGAAAGTTATGTTTCACGAAATTCACTACTACGTCCGGAAGGTTGCAAGGAGGTGGGACGGGTATGCTGTCCAGGTCAGCTTGCTCCCAAACCGGTCCCGAAGGCTGTAGCGAAGCTTGGGCTGCACGCTGACACAGCTGCTTCTGTGGTTCTTGAAACGGGAGGCCTTGAGAGCTTGCAGACGCTAGCATGGCTGCAAAGGTGCCCACGGGTGCCCAAGTAGGTGTGCTCGCCGAGCACTGCTCGATCGAATGTTGCGCCGTATAAGCTTGAAGCTTGCAGGACTGAGCTGGCATGCAAACGAAACGCTTGCATGACAGAGTTGGCATGCAAGGCGTTCCTGTGCAACGCAAATCCCAGCACGACTGGAAGTACATTACGACGTGCGCGATTCTGACGAATCTAATATATGCCATGTGTTTGGCAGGAGCGTGCTTCTAAACTTGCATACCCTGATCAGATGGCTATGCTCAGAGCTTGTCGCCCCTGCAGCAACTTGCTATTCAGAAGCTATGCACATCCTGCTAGGCCTGGATATACGCGCACAGGAAGATCAACAACAGTTCGTGCCCCGAGCTGCTTGACGACAGACTTGTCTGCAGAGGTCAGCAAAGTGTCAGTCGCTCGTACTCAGAATCCCTCATAACCTCGTCCACCTGAACCTGTCCATGCCATTTGCAGGACATCACTTTGGAGTCAGATTTGGGACCTCTGGGGTACATGAACATGACCAGGTCAGGAAGCTCCTGCACATGTCATCATGACTGAATGTGGTCACTTGAACCTGCTTGCCTTCACCTGCAGTACGTCAACGCACGACAACAAATCCTCTCTTCAAGGACTCAGCTTGTCTGGGGTTCAAGAGCTGAATTCCCAATCAGTGTCACAAGGTGGTGTCCAAGCTCAACTGTATACTGGGTGAGGGCTCTTGCTAGGCTTAGGCAGCACAATTGGCACTGTGATGATGCACAAGCACAACAAGTGTTATGCAATGTGCCTTTGTTCCAGCTATTCTTCATGTTGTATGTGCAGGCGAGTCACGAGAGGAAGGTTGCAAGGCACCCGAGTTCTGCTCAAGGTACCACTGTTTCTGAAAGTGCTCTCATTGAGACAGCAACATTCTGGCCCTAATAACACAGCCTGTCAAGACCAAATTTGCGCAACAGTCATGCATGACCTGAGCTCTGCGTGCGACTGACAGTGCATGTCAGGCTGCACAATCTGTCAAGCAGTGTCAGCAACCAAAGCAATGCCTGTGTTTTGCAGCGCAGATGTACCCGCAGAGCTCAGACAATCAGAGTGATGTGCTAGCGGCCAATGAAGTCGCAACACATGTCACACTCCAGCAGAGACAAGACTCGCCGCATCTGTACCATTTGCTTGGTGGGTTTGAAGTACTGAATGAGGACTCAGGTCCTGGCAAAGAGCAGGTGAGCTGAAACAGCAAGCAACTGGTGCTCATCATCCATCGCTGTGCACTGCAATCCTGCTGTGTCTGGCGGTCCTCAGAGGTACCTTAAGAAGTTTGCATCAAAAGCCTGCTACCCTGTATATGCTATATCACATCAAGCTGAGCACGACCAACTTTAGTAAGCTGTGTTTCATCTAGCGTGTGTGCCCACCTGCTGGGCATCAGTTGCATTAGGAGTACTGCAACTTTGCTTGCAGTGCGATGCAATGTCTGTCACAACGGCCCATTACTGGCTTGGCATTCTTGCAGTGGCTGGTATTCCGGCGTGACGGCAGCGAAACAGCTGCAGCATGGGCACAGAAGGCCGCCGAAGCCACTGCTTCCAATACTAGCATAGGGGATGGCGAGTTCATGGACGTCTTTGAGCCTCTGCGCCGCTTGCAACGGCGGCAGGCCTTTGTTTGCAGCATTCTGCGACAGACAATGCAGGTGCACATGCAGGGCCTGCCATTGTGCATTTTCAATAGCCATGCAATTTTCGTTTTTGCAGCCTACACACGGATTTCAATTCTCTGCTTTCTTCCTGCTTATGCAAACTAGCTGCCAAGGAACTGTTACAAACACAAGCTTTCTGCTGCACAATTGGGTCACCTTTGCAAATGCTGGCAGAATGTTGTGGATAAATGGCTGCATGTCGAACAATTGCTGCTGTGGAATTGTTCCTCGCACAGCCCAGCATTTGAAGTTACACAGTGACTGATTGTGACTGATTATGACTGACAGGGGATTGCCTTCATGCACGCCAACAGCAGACTGCATCAGAGCATAGGTCCAGGGTCAGTTGTCATCAACATGTCTGATGAACGAGATCTGCGAGCCATGCAAGCCAGGCTGAGGGACCTGGCCTTTGCAGTTGACATCAGCAATGAAGCCATGATTGGTGGGGCGACCCTGGGGGAGATCTGGGATAGGGGTACCATATCTGTACCTGATCCCAAGTGAGTACAGTGTTTGATTTCAGGGCTTGTACTGATCTTACTCTCAGCACCAGTGCACTGTTGCACTGTCATGTAGCACTTAAGTGGCTGCTTGACACTGTTGTTTGATTTGGTGCCGGCCTCTGCTGGGAGACTGATGACGCTGAGCAACCTTGACATGGATGTCAGTTCAAGGTCAAATCTCCCTTGCGTGCAGTTCTGCATGATATTACCATCTCTTCCTGCACCAGTCGCCGTTATGACTGTCAAAGCGCCTGATCTGCTACTCTGCTGTTTGGTCTTGCTTCGATACAACCCTCAGTAGCAGTACCAGAGGCCCAGGCAGTGCATTGTGAGCTATGATCGCCAGGTTTGTGCGACTTGTGCAGGCTTGCACACAAGTCTCTGCATGGTTGCGCACAAATAGGCTGACCCATACTGTGATGACCCTGTCTTGCTTTGTTTGTTCTTCCATGTGTGGCATTGTAACAAGGTTGACAGATCTGTGCTTATTGCCATAATGCTTTGCAGGAAGGAGCTGGCAAGTCCCTTGTGGGCGCGTGCTCGGCAAGCTGGTGCCTATACAGACACAGAGCGGCGCAACTTTGGCATTGCAGACGACATCTATGCAGCAGGCCTCCTGTTGGCATACATGGCTTTCATCCCATTCTGCAAACCTGGCAGCATTGATGGACCATCCTTGCAAAGGTGTGCTGCTGTTGCTGCAGTGAGTGCTGCTAATGATGCTTGTCTTTTGGAAATCTCCACCTTTTTCTCAAACTCCAAATCATTGAGTTTAGCAATAGATGTTCTACTCCTTTTCATCATGCAATTTGCCCTCTGTTGCCAGTAAAGGTCTGGCAAATTGACGAAATGCATCTTGAACTACTCCTAAGTGTCAATGTCATACATAGCATGTCATGTAGATCGCCCAACGGTTGCTGTCGTCAGTTCCTGTTGTCCTTCTCACGCATGCTCTGATGTGCAGGCTGTTTGAAAACACATTCCAACTGGATGTACTGTCAGCACGCGACTTCTGTGAAGCAGACGACAGATGGGCCAAAGCAGTGCAGGTGTTGGATACTAATGGGAAGGCTGGATGGGAGCTGTTGGCAGCTATGCTGAATCCAAACTGGCGCCTGCGGCCTACAGCACAATCCTGCCTGGTCCATAGGTTCTTGACAGTGAACTAGATGTACAGTGAACTAGCTGTACACAGTATGCTTGTAGGCCCCTTTGTTACTTCATTTTATTGCATGGATTGAATGCTGTCCTGCTTTCATTGCATGCAGCGCCGTCTGTGCATTTTGATTCTGAAAGCTCTTGCCAGCAGGCATAGTACGCTTGTATGCAGCATAAAGACAGCGTAGCTGAGTACCCCTTGCAAGCACTGCTGTCTCACAGCCTTTCATCAGCCGTTGCAACCTTTGATTTACTAATTGTCCATCCTAGTTGTCCATCCCTAGGCCCTACCCCCCATGCACATGTGCATGGCATGTGAACAATCCATGCAATTGCATGAAGAGATAACTTGTGGAGGTGCAGCCCCCGTTCAACTTCTCGTCTCAAGGGGCCGGCCATGCGAAAGTTGAAGGCCCTGTCGTGCCCTGACTGGGGTCTTGTTAAACGGAGTGCCTAGTCTGAAAGAGGAATGAACCAAAGCGCGCGCATGCACGTACGTACAGTACAGGCTCAGTTATGTACCAATGTCCATGTGGTACCAATGTCCATATGATTCACGCAAACCTTTGTGCAAAACACCAATACTCCCTGAGAAGAATCAGACAAGAACACTGTTTATTAAATTGAATTTCACAAGATGCAATGCTGATACCCTGCATTAATGCCCTGCAATATTGCAGGCTTGCAATGCTGCGGGTTGATACGTCTGAGTCCTGACTAACCTCCCTACAGCTGCCTATTCATATACAATGGTATGCAAGTGCCGAGCACTGTCAATCCAAGCTTGGATCTTTAATCCGACAGAAGCAAATGGCAAGCTCAAATGTTCAAGGTTGGTGCATGCCTTCAAACATGACCAGTCTGCAGTCTGAAAGTTGCTATCACGACGACCCTAAGCGGCCGTTGCAGGGCTACGAACTTGAAGCATTGTCACAGCATGGCTGTATCAGACAGCAGTGTCTTCTTCGAAGTCCGGGAGTTGAAATACCTGAAAGTAATGTGAGACGATGCACTGCTCTCACTCTCCGGTCAGAGTCAACGGCACTGCTCCCACACCGTGCACCTGTCAACGATGCGACGTTCTGCAAGCCGAAGCAGCCGGCGTTGCTGCCAGTGTTCCGGGCCACAGTTTCTGGACTGCCTGTACGCACTTTTCAAGTGCAATTTCATTTCTGCTTTTAGTGGTAGCCCGTGCACATTTGGACTCACAGACTGTGTTTGCAATTGCATGATTGAATGCCACTATTCAACACAGACTTTTGAGCTCTTTGTCCCCTTTCGTGGTGCTTTCACAGGTTTGTCAATGACTCTGCTATGTTAGCGTTCAATTGTGCATGCTGACTTGCCCTATCAAGCTGTCTAAGACTGAATTACTCTGTAAACTAGTTGTGCCAGGCAGCCCTCTGGGTTTGCACACTGTGTGTCATGCAATGCAAGCATATGGCTGGCTGGTTTATCAATGTGCTGCAGCCCAGTGTCTCAACAAGTTTTGTCCCATGAAATTCAAGGTGTGCAAGTATAGCTACATGATCTCTCAGAAATGTGTTGCAAGGAACTTTACAAGCCAGGCAGGGTTCCACCCAGAAGTGCTCTGAAGTGTGTGATTGGGCACTTGTTGGAACAGACCCTATGTTACTCTTGAGACGATTCAAAGGCTGCTACGCCTTTCAAGGCAAACCTATGCTGAGGCTCCTTGAAGGGGATTTGCTTTGTTTGACCTTGTCGAGCTTGGTCAGCTATTTGTTGCCTTGTGGAGGTACATTCATGTACGTTAATGGTCAAGGATAATCAATATTGCGGCAACCTATCCTGCATGCTTGCTCAAGGTGCATTACTTTCAAGAGCTCAGAGCAATGCAGACTGGATCTATTTGAGCAAACAAAGTCATGTACTACGCATGGCTTCAGAACACTGCGCAGGTGGAAGAACAATGACGTCCAGATTGCAACTTGCAGAAATCTTAAGCCAATTTGAGGATCATCTGATGAAGAATATACCCTTCAGGCCGATGAGTACAATCATTAAATACAAACAGTACTTTGCGCAGTGCATTACAGCAGAATTGCTTGCATGCAAAAACAGACAGCGATGACGCAAGTGGCAACATAGACGTTCATGAGCGTCAGCAACACCTCAGCAGAAGCGCAAGGGCACGAACAGGGGGTTTGCTGAGCGAGGATAAAACTACAGGTTCCTTCTGCCATTGCTGCTGTCTGGACTGGACAAACCAAATGTCTCTAGGCCACGAGTGATGACACAGGTGCTCACTCCTACCGCAGCACCTCCAAGGACAAGGATTAACAACACCAAGAAACTGATGGTCAGTCCACACAGCTGGTGTAGAAAGGTAGTATTGCTGTGCCCCTCTGCAGCAACATCATCACCGACGAAAGGAGGCCTGCAGTAAACAGCGGCAGTTGAAGGTTCTGTAGGCTCGATGCTGTCGGTATCTGCTGGATACTCACTCCGTCTGCACCTCCCCACGCAACAGGCCAGTGTCTGCCGCAGCTCTCTCCCTAAGTGCGGTTTTCACGCTTGCGGCTATCCGGGCCATCTTCTCAGGGTCTTGGGACGGCCGAACGAACTCCTGCACCAAAGAGCCAAGCAGTGAGCAAGCGTCTTGCCTGCAGCGCCAGTATGCAGTGAAGCCCCGCCACATCTCACCACCATTTCGCGGCTGTGTAATTGCCGACCCTTCCCTCGCCTTCCAAACAGCCCCAAACACTTCAAGACCCGCTGCAGAACCGGATGCACGATTCAAACTTTGGTACGCGCAATGGTCAAGGCTCGGGGACAGCGATCATTTTTTTGTGGGATGGTGGCGTCCCGGTAAACGCATGTCTGCAATATGACATGGGATGACTCATACCCCACATTTGCGGGCCATCGAGCATTGCGGGACTGTCCTTGGTGCGAACCGATCTGGGGCTTTCTTTCCGGCCGCAATTTGCAAGGAGTAAGCAAGGTCGTCGGTCGCTTTGTTCAGAGCTTGAGTTGAAGCAGAGAGGGGCCACTTGTCGTCAGCGATGCCGACAGGACCCTATGTCAGCTCTCGTCCGCCTGTGATACCGAACCAGCCCCTCTGCATCGATCAGATGTCGTCTTTTCAATTGAAGGCATTGGTGTCATTGGCTGGCGGCTACCGTTCATCTTCCAGCAGCCGTGCAACGCTGCTCGAAGCAGTCAGCAACGAGTTGCAGTCCGTGAACGGCAAGACCTGGTTTGTCAGCAACTCCAAGGTTTGTGCCTTGACGCCTCTTCCAACGTATCTCGCATTGACTAGAGTACTCAGAGCAAGCTTGTCCTGCAGCAACTTTCTCCTGACCGTGTGTTTGGGGGTTTGGTGTCCTTTGGTGGCAACCTCTGGGTGTATGGGGGTTTCTCCAGGGCATGCTATGACAGCTCTGCTGTCAACCATCCATTCCTTAATGAAGATGAGACCTACGTGATGAAGCTGAACATGCGTTCTCACTTGTGGGAGCCTGTCAGCTGCAGAAATGTACCAGCAAACCCGTCCATTTGTCTCCCACAGTCAGCGGGTGAGCAGTGCTATGCTGTGCTGGCTGCCTGCTTCTTCAGCAGACTCAAAAACTAGTTGCTTGAGTTGAATGCAACAAAAGTTTTGGACTGCGTGCCTGATTCTTGACAATATGCAAGCATCAGTGTTTCTGCTTGAGACACTTGTGTCAAATTGCACCAGACGCCCATTTACGCTTTTCCAGATGTAATTTCGTTATTTTTACAGCAGATGCAGGTCTTTCAATTCTAAATTATGAAGTGTTGCTGCCTGCGTGATATGCCTGTGTTGGCATGCCTCAGCAACACCATTGATGCAGAGGACATATGCACAGTAAGCTCTCAATCAGTTGACAATGCTGTGTGTGCTCCTTGCAGGTGTGGTTCATGGGGCAAAGTTCTACCTCCCAATGCCAGCTCTCAATCATGAAGACATCAGGATTTACGACTTCATCAATGATGAATGGGAATTTCTGCCATTGACTGTTCGCCCAAGGGGCTTTCAGTCTCAGCTACTGGTTGCGCATGAGGACTTACTGCTCCAATTTGGAGGTACACATGAGCATGCTGCAATGCACCAGCCTTGAGCACCATTGGAACCCATTGCAAACGCCTGCATGTACATGTGAGTGTGCTGCCTGCATTTAAAAAAACGGCCTCCTGCAGTTGACTCAGTGCTCACATAGCAATGGACGACTGCCCATCTTTGGTATCTGCCTGAACACCTCATTTACAAGACTTGCGCCAGCAAATTCAGCACAAGAAGCACCGCATTGCAGGGAAGATGGTTGAGGACTATGTGAGTCCTCAGGAGGCGTTGTGGACCTTCAATGTCAGCAGTCGCACCTGGCAGCAGCGGTTCCCGTCTGGTGTGCTGCCGGAGCCTGTCTTGGCGTGTGGCTTGGCAGTGGCCGATGGGCGAGCATATCTGCTTTCATTCCCACCCGAAAGAGAAGGAGTCATGGAGGTGTATGAGCTGAACTTGGACACCTGGCGCTGGCGCCTCCTGCCTCGTGCAGGCGACGCACCCCCACCTGCCTTTGGGGTGACCCCAGTCAAGGTTCAGGTACACACCTTTTTCATGGCTTTGAGGGCTGAAAGCTCAGAAACTACAGACCGCTTACCTCTGCATGGAGCCCAGGACATGTTTTGCTGTTTGTTCAAGCTTTTGTCACCCTTGACCTGCAAGCAGGAAGGTGCATGGACACAGCATTGTTTGTTCAACAAGTTGCTTGGACAACCTGCTCAAGGTTATGTGTGTGTATGGGGACAATGCCCTGAACTCAAGGATGTTCTGCAGAACCAATGGCTGGTCCACACCGGCGAGCACTCTTGCTGTGGCATCTACATCTTTGACTTTGCCACCCTATCATGGAGCAAGCCTGAGATGACCGGCAAACCTCTGCTCCCCCGCTGGTGCTACCTGGCAACCTGCCATGAAGACACCTTGGTCATGATGGGAGGTAACACCTGCACCTCCAACTGCAACTGGGACTTCACTTCTGGTTGTGGTCTGCAGACGCGGCCTGTGACCTTGTTTGGAAGTGTTGCCTTGAATTAGACCTTGCGCCTACAGGTCATCCAGAACCTTGCGTATACTGATACGCCGTCCTGTGTTGTCTTGCACTTCTTTGCACCATGAGCTAGTTGTGTGTGGTCTGTGTCATTGCACTTCTTGTTCAATATTGTATATCTCTGGCTTGGCTGGGCCTGCTTTGCATGCAAAGATTTCCTGGCGCTCCGTGTGGAGTGCCTGGTGCTGAACAGGTTGTGAGCATCTTTGACGCATGCAGGCTTAGAGCCAAAGCTACACCGCGGCCAAGATGATCCAGAGGAATCGCAAGTAGCAACAAGCATTCAGTGCATCAGGCAGCAGCCGGTGGCACCAGGCCTGGAGGCGCCTGACCTCAGCTGTGCCCGCTTCAACATTGCTGCAAACATCACACACATGTTCACAGATGAGCTGTTCACAGATGCAAGGGTGGTGGTAGAGGGAAGGGTGTGGCATGTTCATAGGGCCATGTTGGCTTCAGCCAGTCCCATCCTCAAGGACGCCTTCCTATGTGGTGAGCACATGACCCCAACAACACTTTGTCACACGCACAAGTTTGTGTTCCCTTGGCAACTGCGGGGAATTCTCATCAGCAGAATTCTGTGACGACATTGGCCTAAGATATCCAGCAGCACTGTGTGTTTCACTTTATGTATTTTGGAACCAGCTTGGCGAAGTGACAGACGGCCATAATGTGAGCAGATGCCTGGTGTTTTGTGCGCTAGGTGACACGCATAAGGTCATCAGTATGTGTCCATGGACGGGTGCTTCATTGTGTTTGGGACACCCACTAGCCTTACTCCTGGCGCTGAGGGGTTGTGGGCATGCAGGTGGCCGCACTGAGCTCCCATTTGGAGATGTCGCAGCAGATGCCATGCAGCTGCTGTTGGAGTGGATATACGGAAGGCTAGCCTCACACTCAGTCAGGCCGTACTTCTGTTCCAGTTGGCCCACAAGTTTGACATCCTGGAGTTGCAGCTTCAGTGTGAGCAGACCTTGAAGGCTTCAGCTGCCATGGAGACATACCACCAGCTTCAAGATCTGGCCACTCGCTTTGACTGCACACCGCTCACGCAGGTGGGGTCTTAAAGCCTCATCATACATTCCACACCCTGCCGCTCTGTCTGTTTAGCAGCTTGGTATGAATAGTGCTGCTGCGCAGGCTTGAAGTCCATCCTGCAGTGCAGATGGTGTGGGCTACCATGGCACGTTAGATGCCTGTATGTTGGCTTGCACCAGCAATAACTATTACTTCAGTTGCCTTGAACACTTTGCCTTCTGCAGGTCTGCAGTCAGTTCAAGGAAAGGCTGGATGAGGGTGGCTTGGAGCAGCTGGACGAGCAGTTGGCCTCCTACACAGCTTCTCAGGTAGAGCCTCCACCAGAACTGCCACCATCACTGATGCCTTTCTCTCATGCATAATGTGCCCACATCAGCTGCAGCACTTGCTTGTTTGGTCTGCTGGAACATTGGTCAAGCATATCTCAGTTGAGCATTGCAGTGCTGTATGGTACTCCTGCAATGCCATTCTGGCTTTCCCATGTCTGCTTCTCAGCACTTTGTTCTGCGTTTTGTGAACAGGTGACAGGCATGCTTTTTAACAATCCAACAGCAATTGCTCAATGTGCAGGTGGTGCATCAGCCTTTGTGTAGAGCCCAGATGCCTGCTGTCGCAGAGATGTCTTCGTGCCCGTCTCAGAGTGAGAGGTTGGACCAGATTGGCTGCCTTGGTGGCGTACACTGTGCAGATGCGGCCTCTCAGACCTGCCCTGGTGGCATACCCTGTGCAGATGCGGCCACTCAGACCAATGGTGAAAGCTTGAGAGAAGACACTGCTCAAAGTACGCATTCAAGCCACTACCCAACACTACTTGATACTTGTCTGCATTGTCTTTCTGCGACAACCCAGCTGGCTTGCCTGCATCATGCAGTGATGCACTGAGCCAAGCTGTTGTTTGTTTGGGGCCTTGCGCTTGAGTACTTGCCCCTGGCAACATCACTGCGCAGCAACATCATGCTTTTGGCGCATCTGCAAAGCTGCAGCTCTCTTCAATGGCATGCAAAATGGTATCAGCGCTGCTCATGCAGGCAATGCAACAACCTTCACCCTGTCCACCAAGGCTCATTGTTACAAGTGCCTTCTGGCAACAACAATGCCTGTCCGTCCAAGTCAATGCATTGTCCCTTTGCTTTCAGGTGCAAGAGGTCTGCTTGATGGCAATGCTGAGAGTGCACAGGAGACCATGCTGACAGACTCCCAGCCCACAGCTGTGGATGGCAGGCCTGCTTTGGTCATAGCTCATGGAGCAGACACCCCCAACTCCCCTGTCCCACAGAAGGTACAAGTCGACTGTCAGCTGCCATGATCACTGCCTGGTGGAGTTTTGTTTGCACAAGTCATAGAGTACAGATGTTATATTGCATATGACATGAGTATCTGCCCGATCAGGATCAGACATAATTCAAGGCCTGTATTCTTTTTATTTTTGTGTCATGGTCAGGTGGGCTTTTACAACTTTGAGTCATCATATATCGGTACAGATCGTATAATATCATTGTCGTGATGTCATGAGTTGCTGTCGCTCCTGCTTGTGCTAACGATAAATTAGGCAACTGGTGATTGAGGTCCGATGAGATCAGGGCTTGACCTCAAATGCAGGTTCATTGTTCGACGCTGACTCCAGGTCGCTGGGGCTCGAAGTTTTGCCATATTTGCTGCCCATCCATTCATCATGATCAGACATGCTCTGTGATCAGTGAATTGATCACCAATCAGCATGTGATTTACATACATTTGATCATGCTTCCGTACGTTGTTTTGCATATGATTGTGTGCCAGCTTGTAACCTCTGGTGACTTGTGATTGTCAAGCTGACATGAGGCAGATGTGCAGGGTACTGAGTCACCTCAGGCTAGTGAGTCACCTCAGTCAGTGCTTGTGACACGAGAGTACCAGGGGACCTCCAGCTCTGACGGTTGCAACAGTGACGACACAGGTAACGGCATCTGTGCTCTTGTTCTTTGTACACTGTCTCTAAGTTTTTTGCAGTGACAATGCTGTGCACATGTGCACCCCTGCATGGTGATGTCTCTATTTCATTATGCACAACTCATGCAGAGCATTTGTAATGCATCTGTACGAACCTTCTGCATCTTGCATTTGCTGAGGCCATACAGTCCGGCGGCACTGGGTGCATGCATAAGTTGCATACCTGCAAAAATAGCAGGTCACTTGTTCCAACTGTCCTGGGAACAGCATTGGCAGGCATGCTTGCCGTCTGTGCAGGCGTGACAGAGAGCATCAGTATCTTTGACAACCCTGTCCAGAATCCTTCAGCTGCTCCATCTGACAGCAGCAGCAGCAGCAGTGCCACTGCAGAGTCCCAGAATAGGGAGAGCTCAGGCAGGTCACAGGAGTCAATTCTGCAGCCACATGTGGTGGTGGAGGAGGCTGTGGCTGACAATGCTGTGCAGGCTGATGACACTCAGACTGCAGAGAGCAGTGGGGCAACACTCAAGGTAATTCCCCGTGCACCTCTGACTAAGGCTTGACCTGCAAGCTGCTTTTCAGAGTCGTCACCTTGCAGAACAAGCAACATGCAAACTTGAACTGACAGCTTGTGATGTCCATCACAAATCTGTGATTTACTGACAAGGCTGTATGTGGATGTTTGTACCTTCTCTGTTCAAGCAAACGTCATGTATAGACTGCAAGCCATATATTTGTTCATTCCAGGCCCTAGTGCTCACATGCTGGTTTTACTGCAGGACGTCATGAAGGCTCCAGGAGGCAGTGCCACAGAGCTGCATCCCTTCACCAACCGTCCTCAGGATGAAGCACAGGTGCTACATGAGCAGCCAAGTGAGGATGCTCCAGTGCTTCAGGGTGACATCTTGCCCAAGGCTCAGGTATGCAGCAAACCAGTCTGACTGGCTCTGTGCTGTATCTGCTTGTGCCTCCGCCTTTGCCTTCACAGTTGCCTCTGCCCTGGCATTGCTGTTGCGTTTGCCTGTTGCCTTTGCCTTTGTACATTGATTGTTCCTATTGCCTTCTGCCAGCAGCCTTTAAGTCTTGCCAGTACCCTTTGCCTTTCGCCTGCTGCCTTTGCTGGTCGCCGGTGCCTTTTGCGCAGTTGGCAGGTAGCTGGCAAGGGTTGTTGCAATTCTCTCACGTTTGTGCAACTGCAAGCATGATACTGACACATCGGGACCTTCTGCCTGCTGTAACAATATCCAAGCTTACACATCACCATTTTGCAACTTATACACATGGCACGTGCATACATACACCAGCCAATGCCAAGGACTACTCTCTGCTGCGTCTGTTGCACTGCTCTATCAGTGACCCATTTTATGCCTGTTTCCATATGCCTGTTTCCGAACGCTCAGTGGCAGCCTTGGTTTCCTACAGGTTGCAGGTAGCCCATCTGAGCCACCCACCACCAGCCCTGGGGTCACTCCAGACAGTGACACCCATGTCAGCATGACTCAGCAGGCACCCTCAACAGCACATGCTCCAGAGGCTGCAAGGGCAGCTGGTGAGTGCATCACTGCTGCAAGGGAGGAAGCTGGCATCAGTCAGGAGAGTGACAACGCATCTACATCCTCTAATGCCGAGTCAGCCTCACCGCTGCCACTCTCAGATGTGATGGAGGAGGCTGTGGCTGACAATGCTGTGCAGGCTGATGACACTGAGAGTGCAGAGAGCAGTGAGATGACATGCAAGGTAATCCCCCATGCACCCCTGGCTAAGGGCTGTTGCAGTACACCTGCAAGCTACTTTTCAAAGTCATTGGCTTGCAGGTGTACTCTTGCAGATCGACAACCAACATGCAGCATGCACTGACACCTTGAGAGTTTTGCATGACCCTTGCAATCCTGTGATTCACTGTACAAGGCTGTACCTGGACGTTTGTGCAAAGGGCATGCAAGCCACGATGTACAGTCTAGGCTCTGGCGCTCACATGCTGGCTTCACTGCAGGACATCATGAAGGCTCCAGGAGGCAGTGCCACAGAGCTGCTCCCCTCCACCAGCAGTCGTCAGGATGAAGCACCAATGCTGCACCAGCAACCAAGTGAGGATGCTCCAGTGCTTCAGGGTGACATCCTGCCCAGGGCTCAGGTATGCTCCAATCCAGTCTGACTGACTCTGTGCTGTATCTGCTTGTGCCTCTGCCTTTGCCTTCACAGTTGCCTCTGCCCTTGCATTGTTGGTGCCGGTGCCTTTGCTGGTACCTTTGCCAGTGCTTGTGCCTATTGCTTTTGCCTTTGTAGGTTTATAGTGCCTGTTGCCTTCTGCCAGCAGCCTTTGAGTGTTGCCAGTACCCTTTGCCTTTGGCCTGCTGCCTTTGCTGGTCGCTGCTGCCTCTTGCCAAGATAGCAGGCAGCTGGCCAGGGTTGCTGCACTTCTCATGTCTACACAAGGGTGAACATGATGCTGATACCTTGGAACCTTCTGCCTGCTATGACATTGTCCCAACATAGACATCACCATGTTACACACACGGCATGTGCACACTTACACCAACATGTGCCAAGGACTACCCTTTGTTGTGTCTGTTGCACTGCTCTCTCACAGATCAATAACAGGTCAGTTCATGCCTGTTTCCAAACGCTCAGTGGCGGCCTTGCTTTCTTGTAGGTTGCAGTCAGTCCATCTGACAGGCCCGTCACCACCCCTGGGGTCACTTTGGACAGTGACGGCTGCGTCAGCATGAGTCATCAGGCACCCTCAACAGAAGTTGCCCCAGAAGCTGCAAGGGCAGCTGGTGAGTGCATGACTGCTGCAAGGGAGGAAGTTGGCAGCAGTCAGGGCACATCCTCCAATGCTGGCAGCAGTCAGGGCACATCCTCCAATGCTGAGTCAGCCTCACCGCCACCACTCTCAAGGGGACAGCAGGCTCTGGTGGGCGTCGGTCTAGTAGCATATGGAGGGCTGTTTGCTGCTACTGCCACTGTCATGGTGGGTGCAGCTGCTGTCAAGATGCTGCCTCTTCCAACAATCCCTCGCCCAAGGCTTCCCTCCTTTTCCTTGTGGTGATCAGGTGTGCCTCCCTTCATCTATTGCTGCATACCTGATCATGCTGGTAGCTGTTCTAGGATCACAGTGTGAGCGTGGAAGCTATGCAAGTTGAGCTGTGAAACAAACTGCTGGACTGTGATCAACATGAGCCCATGTCAAAACACAAACTTTGCCGGCCATGATCATAACAACCTGGACAGCTGTATGCATGCAGATTCATTGCTTTCAATTTGATGTTTGATGGTTGATGTTTTGGCATTTGGTGGTGAGCATGTTTGGTGCCCCTGCAGATGCCTGATCACCAGTTGGCTGTCAGCAGCCAACAGTCATGCCCTGATGGCCCTGGGGCTGTAGCTACTGGCCCTGCCCTGTCTGGCCTGTACTTCTTCTCTGCATCATCATCTGGCCGAACCAGCGATATACGAGAGCCACCACCAGCTGGACAAGCACTTCAGGGTGCTCACACATTTGATGACTGACTGCCTGGCCGGCAGCATTCACAGCAGCAGCTGTGCCCAGATTCTGTGATGTTGTGCGGCACGTCAGGGCCGTGCAGAAGTGGCCCTGCAGCTTGTTTTGAACTTTCGGCCTTCTAGATTCTCCCAATCCAGTTGCAGGAGCAGCTGAGCAGCAAGAAGCAAAGCGGTGACAGCGCAGTGTAACACAGCTGCAGCACCCAACACAGGCCACATGCGTCACCTCCCTCCAGAGATAGGCATCATGCCCGCATGACTGGACCATACCGCTAGCATGGCAACTGCCAGCACACCTGCCGCAGCAGCTGAGCAGACACAGGACACACCTGGGTAGCAGCGCAGTCTATGACAGCAGCAGCGCCATCCTGTGAGGTGGCATCTAATTTGGTACCCATTCATTTGTATTGTGATGGCAACTGTACCATAGCCAGTAGATTGGTAGGATGTGCATGCATTTCCTTTAGTAAGCCTTTGCTTAGGTTTTTGTAGCATGACTTCATTTGTGAGCTTACCAGACTGATTGTCAGTCACTGTACACCAGGCTGCACCTGCTGTAGCGTTGTGATTGCTGCTGTGACAGCTGACATGATCATCGTTGATGCACTCTATGCAATACATGTATTAGTTTAGAGGTAGTCAACTGTTGGATGACATTGATTTTTTGGGAGCGTCCATGATTCAGACAACATAACATAAACACTTCGTTTTAGCTCACCATAGTAGTGGCTCCATACTGTTTGCAGTTATATGGCTTATCATGCAAAGCTGTAGCTGCATGTGATGGCATTGCCTGCTCTTTGTGTTAAAACTTTTAGTGCTGAGCTGTGCCATGATGACAAACAGTAAGCCAAATAGCATGCAACAGCCCATCACAAGCAACTCACTGTAGCACAAACTGCTGGCCCAGGGTATAATAGCAGGAAAAATGCAATAAAGAATTTAGGAGACAGCATTGTGTTGTAAAAGTTGCCCAAGACTGAACCAATTCCACAGAGCCACGTCAAGGTGTGCCAGCCTTGTAAGAGTGGAGATGTGAGTCTGGTCCCCTGTAATCGTGCTTCCATGCAGGCTGAGGTGTTGCAAGCCACTCAAGGCATTTATGCCAACTCCACCTGGGAAGGCCTCAGAAAGTGTAGTGCAACAACTCCTCAACTCCAGCTTGGTGATGTGCTGTAAGCATTGCTCAAGCTGAAACAGGACTGGGACATCAGTTTCTGGCATCTTCACAGCCTCAATCACCAGGCTCTCCAGGGAAGTAGAACAGCTTCTCAGGCAGTTGTCCAGTGCAGTTGACCTAACGCTCAGGGTTTTGGCATCTGTCACAACATGGAGTGATCTGAGCTGGGTCAGGTGCTTATGACTTGGGAACACAACGTCTGTGGCATGACCATCAAGGTCAGTGGCTTGGACTGTGAGGTGGCGCAGCCCCACTGCAGCTGTCTTGTGTATGTATTGATGCAGAACATCCGTAAAGTACTGGCCAACAAATAGAGTGTCACATTCCTTGGGTAGATGCAGGAAGCAGCTTTTGCCTCGAGCCTTGAGATCTTCAGTATCATCCACTGTTGTTTGTCTGACAGAAGATGTCAGCTTCAGACGGCGGAATGAGAGTCTAGACTGCAGGAACTTGCTCCAATGCTTATGGTGGTGTCCATGCCTGGCGTGTAGGTGCGGCATGCTGATAGGAGTGGACTGTACTGCATCTCGCCAGTTAATGCAGACGCAGGCTGCTGCACAGTTGTCAAGTGCGTTGTGCTGGGCTTGGAATATGAGTGAGAGGACATGCGGCTTCATAAAATACTGTAGCAGCCGTATAAAATTAGGACCAAAGCACAGGAAAGTGCTGACGAATGCTAACTGTAGCTGAGAGTGCAATTGCTCTAAACATACATTGCGGTCATCACAGGGTACATGTAGTTGCAACCATGCAACCATTCGCATCCGACCAATTTTGCTCAGAGGTGAAGCAGATTTACTGCATTACAGATGTTCACATAAGCACCATTGCTGTCATGAACGAAAGGTGACAAATGCAACGTTCAGACAAGCAACCTGCCACATGCACAAAAAAAAGCAAAGTCGTACATTGGTGCAAACAAGTCTGGTGGCAGTGGCAAGAGCTGTGGGAAACAACATAAGCAAAAAGCAGACTGGCAGAGAAGGAAAACTTTACTGACTACTGTTGAGACATCAAATACAACACTAGCTGCAACTAAGATACTGCCATTTATGCTGAGGCACCAACTTGGGCACGCATGGTGGCTGCTGCCTTGACCATGTTCTCCAAAGATGGGATGACCTCCTTCCAGTCTCTGGTCTTGAGACCACAATCAGGGTTTACCCAGATGTGCTCGCTCTTGGAGTTCAAGATCTTGCTGTCCATGTAACTCTGCAGCTTCTCAACCATGAACTCCACACTGCAGATACAGTACAACTAGGTGAGGTGACCTCCAAATTGAAATTGTACTATGCAAATGTAAGATGATGAGAGTTGTAGGAAAATGTCATGGACATTGCCTCTTCATAATATGGACACAGTTGCAAACATGAGGCTTGTCCGCTATGGAAATTCTAGTGAAGCGGTTCATCAGGACGTCGAATGGACAAACCTCATGTCCATTGAAAGTCCAGATGCACCGCCTCAGCTGTACCTCAACAATGTTGCCACGCATTTGAGTTTGTGCACAAGGGAAAATGATTACCTTGGCACGACAGGTGAGTGGACATCGTAAACTCCTGGGCCAACATCCTTCTTGTAGCCATACTTGGCAAGGGCAACAATCATCTCGTTTCCACTTCGGCTGTTCTCAATGGTCAGCACATCAGCATCCAGGTTGTCAATTGCCTGCCAACACATCAACCGAAAAATTAGAACACCGCATGAGCATTGCTATTTATTGCAAGACAATAAATAGCCCATATTTGTCAACTGCCTGCCAGTAGACCAGGCCAAAAAAAGGAGGCTAATCAGCATTTCTGGACAGGTCACAGCCAACGAGACAGCCGAAAGCTTGCAGAGAGCCAACAAACTGGCCAAAGCGCAGCATCAAGCTGCTCATAACACAAAACCACATCACCCCCTCGCACATAACAGTAGTCACATGAAAGCCAGCAATGTGCGTACCTTGAGGATGTCCTGGAAGTCTGAGTAGCACAGATGGGTGACGATCTGAGTGTGAGGCTGGGCCACAGCTGTGGAGAGGCGGAAGGAATCCACGGCCCACTCCAGGTAGCTCTCCCACCTGTCCTGCTTCAATGGAAGGCCCTCACGCAGGGCTGGCTCATCCACCTGCACCGTTGCTTGAAAGTCAGCCACCACAATACGCCCACAACATAGCATGCTTGTTGGTCAGGCACCACATATGGCCACAACAACGCGCGCAACACTGATGACAAGTCACAGCGCAACTTCACCAGCCACACGCAGGACACAATAGAATTGCAGAGCAGACGTGCATCAGCAAAAGGGAACATACCTGGATAACCTTGCAGCCGGCCTTCTCAAGGTCAGCAACCTCCTCCCGGATGGCAAGAGCCAGCTGGAAAGCCTGGGCCTGGCGGGTGATGTCCTTCCTGGGGAAGGACCAGTTCAGGATGGTCACTGGGCCTGCAGTTCAACACATACACTCAGTCAACCATGACTAATCATGCACATCTGGTCACGCTAGACGCTAGACCCAAAAAAGCACTTCAAGTGAAACAGGGCATGTCTGACACAGCAGTGTGCCTAGTTTCCCCCCTGTTGCTGCCTGCTTGTACAGATGTCATTTCTGCCTGGTGCAACACAGCTGTGTTGCACCAGGCAGTACAGCATCTGTACACCTGGGCAATGCCACTGGACTTCACACTTGTATGCGCACGAGGGACAGGGAGGCTAACAGCTGACTGCAATAGTAGCTTGCCTGTCAGCATGCCCTTCACGGGCTTCTGGGTGAGGCTCTGTGCGTACTGGAACTCCTTGGTGGTCATGGCGTGAGGCCTGCTGACGTCACCGTGGATGATGGGAGGCCTGACATAGCGGGAGCCGTAGCTCTGCACCCAGCCGTGCTCTGTGAAGACAAAGCCCTCCATCCTCTGGCCAAAGTACTCAACCCTGCAGTGAGCAATGGAAGGTTCAAGCAACCCAGCAGCCACAGCGAATAAAGGAGCAGCTTTGCATGCAAACACAAGGAGGGTAGCAGGACACTGCAAGATGCAGGGCACATGTTGTTGCGTCTAAATCAATGCCTGTGCAAGGCTGAATGTAAAGCTGTAGTTTTGAAGACATGTTGCAGATTCTGAGAAAAAATTGAGCTAGGGCTAGGTACAAAGGTAAGTCAGCCTTGGGCAAGGTGCGAAAAATCTGTGCATGCACAGGCTGCACTACACCATTGTAGCAGAGGGAAAAGGCTGTGGCTTACATGTCTGATCTCTCAGGCTCTCCATGCACAAGGACATCCACACCGATGCGCTCCTGCTCTTTGATAGCATATGTCATGTACTCGTTGACCTCCTTCTTGTAGTCAGCATCACTCAACTGACCCTTCTTATGTGCCAGACGTGCACGTCTGATGGCTGCATAACGGTGTCAAATATCAGGTTCTTCTATCTTTACCAAAGACCAGATCAGGGCTGTAGGAAAGATCCCAGGCAAAGCTTAACAGCCACTGTTGCAAACGGTACATACACAGTCAGCGCATGTTGTGGGAAAGGCACATGCATCGCTCCTCAAAGGATGTGGCGCTGTATGCCTTCCGCTGAAGCAGCAGCATTCTCTTGGCACTATCACAGGATTAGCAGCAGACGGAGGCAAAAGAGCATGCAGTGGCTGAGCTGGGACACATCTTACCCTTGCTGATGCAAGTCTCGCAACAGCGTTGTCTGCCCATCGGAATTGTTGGAGCCCGTTGGGGCATCAACAAGAGCGATGGGCTGATGAGGCTCATAGCTGCTGCAAGACTTGCATCAAGCTGGTTGGAGCTACTGAGCATGTAGAATAAGGATATTACAAAAAGACAGAACTGGGTTTGCAAGGGTCCCTGAGGATTCTTACCTGGAGTCTGAGGGAAGGAGCCAATGGAGGAGGTGGGGAAGGCATGGGTCTTGATCTGCTGTGTGATACGGTCAGCAAACTTGGCAGACCGGCTGAACTTGCTCTTCTCAATGTCTGAGACTGGGTTGCCTACACCAGACCAAAGACAGCTTACTCAGAGCTAACGCGGGGTTTCCACTGTCAAGCAAGAAAGTGAGCAAACCACTCATGGAGAGGCAAAGTCAGTGAATCAATAAATACAAAACCACAGCCTGTTGTCACAGACAGGTACTCAAAGGCAAACAGCCACAAGTTGGAGAAGTGACTTACCAACATCAGGCAAGCCAGCCTTGATCTGGTCATCCTTCAGAGTTGGGGCATCCTTGGCAGCCTTCACGATCTCATGCAGCTTCTGAGTGGCAAAGGACAGGCGTCCAGCAATGCTGGCCTCCACATTCTTCTCCAGCTCCTTGTCATAGGGCAGGTGCTGAAGGGACACGCTTGACTGTACACTGATGTTCTTGATGCCCTGTAACACAACATTTGCAATAAACATACCATCCGCAAAAAGTAGTAACTTGATGAAACGTAGAGACAATGTGGAAAAGAGCCATCTGCATTAATGACTAGTGCAAAATTGACTAGCATCACACCCGACCCGCTGATCAGCAATTGTAGCAGTCTTTGAATGCCAAAAAATACAGCAACTACAACATGCACAGCAATTACAAAACAACATTGCAAGGCAAGCAGCATGAGAGCACAGGCATATACCTTCTTGTGCAAAGAAGCAACCAGAGCGGCAGGGACAACGCCATCAGACCAGACAGAGCGTCCATCAACAACACCAGCGCCCAGCCTCTTCTCACTGGGGAAGCCATGCTTCTCAACCAGGTCCAGAGTCTTGGAGGCCACTGCTGATCCTGGCACACCCAAGAAATCCAGAGAGATGGCTTGCACTGGCAGCCTGCAAGTTTGGAGCTGCTTAGGCAATGATTGCCATGTGGGGATTGATGCCTTGCAATGACATGTCCTGTTAAGGCATGAATGTATGTATGACATGTCCTGACAATCCATATATGATACAATACGAAGACACTAGACATGTAGCTACATTAGGGAAACACAGCTTGCACTATATGTCACGTCACAGGTCACAAACTAAATGTGGCAAAAGTGGACAGACTGGTATTGGTAGTGTTCATACAGAAGTGCACGTCACAGGTCACAAACCATGCAAATAGTACCCACATAATCTAATGATTGCCATTCTCAATGTGGGACATGTAGCAAAATTAGTGAGTAAACCTAAGCATCACAACAGACCATGCAAGCAAGAGATTTAGGCAAACCCACTTGACAGTCCATGGGTAGGCAGCACCGATGTCATCATAGTATGTCACCAAGTTGATAAAGAGCCCAGACTTCTCAAACTCAGCAAAGGTGGTGGCAAAGTCTGACTCCAGGGAGGCAGCATCAGCAATGGTCAGGATGGGCTCGTGAATTTGGACCTCAGGTACACCCAGTGACTTGAGCTCCTTGAGGACTTGGGAGTAGGCGGGCAGCAAGCGCTTGACCATGTCAGAGCGGGACACTCCCTCCTTCTTGCTCAGACCAACAAGGGTGTTGGGTCCTAGACAACAAATACGTCAAGTCAGCAAGGACATAAAAATGTACAGTCCTATGGGCGCAGTTATATGGGTGTTCTTGGATGCAGAAGCATTGCAATCAATTGAACCTGGTGCAACTTATGTACCGTCACACGCAAGTGAGTGCAATTCAAAATTTGTAGTACAACTGTGCATGAGATGAAAACACCAAAATCGCCATGTGAAGAAAAACAAGCAAACTGCTCACCAATGATGATGGGGATGGCAGACTCCTTGCCAATGATCTCTTGACCACGCTTGACCTAAGGATTCAGTGTCACCACGTCAGCACCAATGTGCTTGTCGACAAATGCACCGAATGCAACCACATTCAAGCAAACAGTCGTGCTGATAAAGGTACTGGGCAGTGCAGGGTCAACAGCAGGCAATGTTGAGTACCACCAACACCAAGCAGCTTCCCTGAAGACCCAGTTGGACAGTGAGAGTGATACTCTCAGCTAGCTCAGCAAAGAAGCAGCTCTATCAACTGAAGATGTCTCTTGTAAGAGACTGAAGCTGCAAGGACGGGGGTGTACAAAAACACCATACAAAATGTGCCTGCAGGCTCATAGCTAGCAGCACAATGTCAATAACAAAATATAATGGGATGGCAGCATGAGATCCAAAGCAATTTAGTGCGAATGACAGCCACAGTTGCACTAATGACCAGTGAGCCCAGCATGTGCTCCAAGCAACATTAACCCAAGATGCAATTGGCAACACAGGGCAATGGCTGCTGCTACTCCCCTGAATCTCAACTGGGCAATAAGGGAATCGAACCCTTAGCCTTCTCACAGATGTGAGTGCTCTACCAATTGAGCTAACTGTCCCAAGTGTGGGGTGGAAGCAGCGAGACAGCCATTGCCCTTCATATGCAG
>JAABUK010000526.1_pt1 | contig 79122 bp, 68 predicted proteins | sample 5559141 | NCBI WGS metagenome assembly JAABUK01 (sample SAMN10711869, study PRJNA513367) | rock metagenome | isolation source: Antarctica rocks | place: Antarctica: Victoria Land, Pudding Butte nord | collected 2016-01-03
CTCTGCAGGACCGGGAATAGCTTCGACGGTTTCCTTGGATGTCGCTGGCGCAATTTCAGGCGCCATCGCGGAAATTCTGCTTTCCGCCGATGCAACCATATGAGCCAAGGGGTCCGAAGCCGGAAAAAAAGTGCATGGTGTAGTAGTCTGAGAGCTGGGCGTCGTGGCCACTGTGGGGGGTAGGTGTACTTTTGGCTTTGGCATTCTTAGTTTACGCGGTGGCTGCAAGGGAGGGTTGACAATAAGCGGGGATGAAGACAGTAGGAGATTTTGAAGAGCCCCATCCTGTGGTTGTAGAGCTCGCAGTAAATTGGTGGAATGTACATCGATAGGTTTAGGAGACAAGCTTTCTGTCGTAACAGCAGGATGCGAGTTGTGAATTGAGCTGTGAGCGAACAAAGGCGATGCTTGCGATGGAGGCGTATGAGGCGGTGTGCGAGGTGCTTGAGGATCCTCAGAATGCTGCAACAAAGCTGTAACCCTCGGCTCTGCTAATAACGTTGGAGTGAGGACTAGGTCAGATTCCTTCCTTGGAGACGGAAGTGCCACTGGCTGCAATCTTAGCACCTTAGCCTTAGCCTGTGTGTTTAATGGCTGCCGGGGTTCAGATGCTATTGTAGTGCCGGCAGCAGTAGAGGAGTGTCTTTCGCAGCGAAATGTGAACTCTGTTTGCTTCGGTTGCAAACCGCGTTCCGTATCCACCCCTGGAGCAGGCTCTGTATGGGCGAGGGCTGCGAATCGATTGCCTGTAGTGTTCTCGGTCAGAGATCGTGCACATACAGCGACTGGTAAGCGATAAAGGTAAGAGCGTACCGGCAGAGGTCCCGTTTGTCATCTTTGCGTCTTCGGATTTGCTGCCTCTCCTCTCGGTCTCTGATCCTTTCTCTGTAGAGATCGATCGCGCAGTCTGATGTCGAATGCGACGACGATGCGCATGCGAGCCATGCTGAACGTTGACGTTCCTGCTGGACGCGGGCATAATATGGTATAAGCTTACAGGCACAAAGCCGGTTCACTGAGAGCGGATTGGGGTAAGTAGGATAATAAGAGTTTTGGAAGCATCAATAGGAATAAAGGAAACGGCGTCCAATCAGCCTAGGGAAATTGCGCATTGGAAATAAGTTGGTGCAGTGTTGAGTGTTTGAAATTCTGCCGTGATAGTGGGCGCAAGCCCCAACGTAGAGACAATGGAGGAGGAAGTTGCGACCTCTTCTTCTTGACTCGCTTGATAAATGGCGAATTCGAACAGACACCTTGGGATATCCTCGCATTATGTTGTCGAACTATCTAGTGGATTCTTACAGCGCTTCAGCTCTGTCGGAAGATACCACAAAAACCTCTCCCAGCGTGATGCATGCCAGAAATGCCTCTAGACTTTTGCAATACATTTGCTATGTTAGCCAACCTACCTTCCCTCCCTTATGCCATGACACCCAGCGCTTGCAATGCATGCTAAAGCTCACATAGAAATACTAGCTTCAAAGACGTAAACGTCGTGAGCCCCTTAGTTCTCATCGCTCACTCCCACTCTCTTCATGCGGATCGAGAGCAATACCGGTATACCTCCTTGAAATCGAAAGCTCGCCATCATCATTTGCCCTCACAAATTCCTCGTATCCAGCGTGATACCAGGCATAATCTTTGGCAGCAACACGATCAGTCCAAGGAACACTCTTGCTTTGTAAAACGATATGCCGCCTTCGCTCTCTCTCTTTGATGACGGAACTAATCGTACGGCTGATCGGCTCACCCACCGATTCCAATAAATATTGGAGCCATCCGAATGGTATAGAGAGCAAAATCGTCGAGATGAGCACGTTGCGATCGGCAGATTTTGCAGTAGCCTCAGATGGATGGGACCCGAACTGAATGCGGCTGAGCCGTGATTTGGACAACGGTGATCTGCTCTCCGCTGTAATAGGCAATCGATCTACATCAGCCATAGGCCGCGCCGATAGGTCCAATTCCCATGCTGTGGGAAAATTATCGGCCACAAAGTCTAAACAGTGCATAAGTAGATCGTGGGCCGAGTGCGGCGGCAGACGATGGTAGCTCTCGCGCGAAGGGGTAGACTTTGAAGAACGGCTGGCCTGTTGGGCAGCTGGGTCGTCACTAGAGCCGGGTGTGAATATGACATGGCTGGAAGGCGAAGGGTCACTGTTCATGGCCAGCAGGGTGGAGTACGCCGGTATGACAGCCGACGAGGCATCAAATTCTCTTTCCAGTCCGCTCTCCAGACCAAATGACAAAGCGGCTTCGAGGTTTTCCCAATTGATAATTTCGGAAGCGACTTGCAAGCCTCGCAAGACAACGACTTCCAAGTGCAGCAGACAGCCACTTGCAGCGTATGCTAGGGTTTCCTTCATACGACTTATCGAGAGTTCGGCCGTGGGTTCTGCATCGGGATTCGGAGCTTCTGACACTCCAAATGTATCGGGCGGCATGCCATACAGTACACGGAGAGCGGACTCTACAGATGTAGAGGTCACAAAGTGGTCGGATAGAATGAGCGTAAGCACCCGCTTTCCGTCTTCTGCTAGCTTGGACGCCTTGAGTAAGTCTCGTAGCTTTCGACTTTGGGCAAGCAGCAGACTACTAAGAGCCCATTCAGTCTGAGCAAAGCGTTTGCTGCCATGACACAGAATTAGACGGCAATCAGCATATTCTGCATCGTTGAAATGATACAGGAGATGCTCAGCCAACGGCACCTGGTCAAGAGCGCCATTCATCCGGGCATTCTGCATGGCGTTCAGCTCCATTGTTCGCCAGTTGTCTGAACGATACGCATAATACTGATGAGGCTGAGTACTAGTGTTCTCAATCTTGACAGGGCGAGAGGAAACGTTATCCGACTTCAAGGTGCTGTGAGATGCGGAGCGATAGTGTCGCAGATATTCCGAATGCTGAGAGGCTGCGTTCCCGTCATAGTCAAAGGGTTCGGCTGCGTATCCATTTGGTAATTTCCATTGCTGGGGCAGAGTCTCGAGCGGCGTTGCTGACGGTGTTAGAGGTGGTTGACTTCCCAGCGTGGAAAAGGGGGGGTTGCTGTTGTAGAAGGGTGACTGGGGACCGTACGGCTGTCCAGGAGAAGTATACGCGTCAACGTAGGGTTGTTGAGACTGTGAATGCTGCGAAGCGTTGTGTGTATGAAGGGGATATCCGTGTGGGGCTGGTGCATAGGCATACCCTTGGTACACAGAGTACGTTGGGGAGGACGGCCCATTTGGTGACATTGGAGGTGGAGGGAAGAAGGAGATGTTGTGAGCATGGCCATAGCCTCCTCCGGTCGGCTGCGTCGGAGAGGAAGTAGCATTAGTAGGAGGTGTAGGCCGTGGGGCGAATGATTGGATTTGTGACGGACCAGACCCATGTTCAGGAGACCCCACGGAGGAAACTGTAAGATCGCGAGATGGTGCTGAATGAGCGTGGAAACTCGACACTTCAGCGCGGAGAGGGTGATGGTTGACTCTCGGGTCTTGCTGGGCTACAGTATCCTCGTTCCCTTGAGGTGGACTGTGAGGCGAAGGATCCGCGACCTCGGTCGACGGATCGGTGGTGGGAAACTCGTTGGACATGGCCGCTGGAAGAGCGTTCCTAGGATAGAAGGGCGGAGGTAGCTTGAAGCCATGCTTCCCGATCCCAAAGTCCTGGATTGTGTTCGGAGACTGAGTGCAGTCTTCTGTCACAGAGGTCAGCGCTTCTAGAACAAGAGCCGCGCCCAGGAATGCTTCCTTACCCTCCGGCTCTTTTTCAACCGTCTGCTCTACATGTCTCTCAGAATCTCTGTGTCCGTCACGTCCATCCAGCTTCCCTTCCTGAAGTTCGTGTGCCAATACCGCTGGAGCTTCCTTTTCTACGTCATTTTGGATTTCTGTAGCAACACGTATAGCTGCAGTTCCCTCCTCTTTTCCCTCCACTTTCTGCACCACCGACGTTTGCTTTGGCTTTCTCTCCAAACATCTAGGTATTGCTGGGATAATTGGAAGAACTCGCCGTGGCCGACTACTTGGAGCGTTCGGACTCTGAGTCATCGGTGACTGTGAAGACGGTGCCATTGCGGCCAGAAGATTGAGAAACCCGTGACTCTGATAGAGGCGTGTGAGTGAGTTGGGAGCTCCTTCCGAACGCCCGCATCTTCAAGAGAGCATTCCCGCCGCCGAGGTTGAAATTGGATGAAGAGGGCGAGAGCAAAGTTTGTTAGCCCCGCCTATGTCATCGGCATCCAACGGCTAAACTTTCTTGAGGCTCCACACCTACGCTAAGACAACGCTTCATCATAGCTGCTTCTTCAGTCTCGACTAGGCTTTCGTTCTTTGTATGTCAGCATGGGTAACGATGGAGGCAGTATCCCCACTCGTCGCGAGCTAGTCAAGGAAGCAGCCCGCGATCTTTCACAGACGCAGGTGAAAGAGATTCAAGCCGAACAGCAAGAACACTACTGGTCCACATGCGCCTTGTCTCATCAACCACTCTCATTGCCAGTCGTATCAGATGCTTTAGGGACATTATACAACAAAGACGCCATAATAGACCATTTACTCTCTGCTGGACAGGAGGACAAGCATGGGCTGGAGGCCCGAGGAGAGGCGTTCAAGGATCGCTTGAGGAGTCTACGAGATCTGGTAGAAGTCAATTTTCAAACGGAGAACGATGGTAAGACATGGGTTTGCCCGGTCACTGGCAAGGAACTGGGTCCAGGTGTGAAGGCCATCTACCTTGTGCCTTGCGGTCACGCTTTCTCCGAAAGCGCCATGAAAGAGATGCCAGGGGACTCTTGCTTACAGGTACGTGCGACACGGAACTGGATCTACCAAGCAATGTACGATCTGACGGGATACAGTGTAACGAATCTTATAATCCTGACAATGTCATACCCATACTTCCGACGCTACAAGCAGACAAAGATAGGCTCGAGCAGCGATTACAGAAGCTCAAAGAGCAAGGCCTGACGCATTCTTCGAAGAAAGCATCTGGCAGCAGCAAGAAGAAAAGGAAGAACGCCACCACGTCGGAAGCTTCTCCAGGCATTAAGCCCATCTCAGCTACAAAAGCGCGGCCTGATACCGCCGCATCAAAGCCCGAAAGCATCATCAAGAATCAAGATACGGCGGTATTGACCTCTAAAGTCCTTGTGGAGCAGGCAGAACGAAACAAGAGACGGAAGCTTGGTGCAAACGATAATGTCAAGAGTTTGTTTTCGAACAAGAACGGCATGGATGAGAAGCATTTGGATTTCATGACAAGAGGGTTTTCGATACCTGCGAACGCCAAGCGATGAATGTGCGTGTAGGTCAACAAACGGCGTTCGATGAAGATACCCTTGAGATTGAGTTATGCGAGTTTCAAATGGCATTACACTAACTATTGGAATGGTCAAATTCCCATGCATTGTTCCCTTCTGAAGATTCGCTGCTTCAAACTATACTGATTCCTTTTGGGACTCATGTGCCGGGTATGCCTTCCATATAGTCACGTCGCTACTATCCGCTCACCTGATGAGCCACACTCCCATTTTCTCACAACTAATCAGCGCTTGATTTGTGCAAAATCGTCTCCACCTTGCAACATTTCCTTTCATGTCCTCCTCATCCGAAACACAAGACGAAGAAATCCACCACTCGGTCGTACTTGAGCGTCCGGACCACAGTCTCCAAGATCCTCTCTAAACCTCGCAGTCCTTGTGCTGGGGAACGAATTGAATGTTCCAACCTCGTCCTGGGCACGAATGAACCGCACCTGTTCATATGCACTTGTCCCTTCCGGAAAATTCTCCGATGCGTAGTATGATCTAGCTGCCTTTGCAGGCACCCTTGCCATTTGATCGTCAGCACTATGGCAATGGGGGGCGGACGCGATGTTGGTGTTGCGGTTTTTTGGTATTGGGACTGGGGACTGGGTTCGAGGTGGCGGTGTGGTCGTTGTCGTGGCGTCGGTCGGGTGAAGAATTATTGCCACGCTGTAAACTGGTGGCTGTGGTGGAGTGCAATCGTAATAGTGTGGTGAGGCTTTAGGGCGAACTGGTTTGGATTTCTTTCCCAAGGAGAAGTGTTTGCAAAACCTTGCAATGATTGAAGGCATCTTGGTTCGGTTTGTCTTTTGCGGTAGGGTTCACAATTGCTGGCAATTATGGATACTTCTGGGAATGTGTGAGCTTAGAAGAGAAAGGAGGAGAGGTGATGTGGTTTTATCTTCAGAACATTGCTGAATATAATATAGAGGAAACCTAATTCCAGAGTCAGATCCACAAAAAGTGGGAAAATTTTGTACAGTGGAGCCAAAGCTCGGAGAGCCAAGCATGGTCTTGAGAGCCTTAGCATTGAGATACAGGTTGGGCAATCATCAGAAACCGCGAACTCAGAGACTTTAGCCATGAATGGTCATTCGATAGAGTAGAAAGCATGCTTCATGGACAGGACCCACGACCTCTTCTTCCCCAGTCTGTCACGCTCCACGTGCTCGACTTTACCGCCTGCCTGCCTCATTGCTACCAGTACCATCGACATGTTGCTCTGGGACCAGAAGACGGAGCAGACTTTCTAGTCGCAAACTTACGATTTCGAGTGATTTCTTCAGATCGAAAATTGATGTCTCCATCAGAGTCATTTCGCTCTCGGTATGAAAACTGTCGGGGATAAGCCGCACACAAGATGTTATATATTTAAGATGGCTGAGGAAAATGGAGAATGGAAGAACAGGAAGCTTCTCTAGAGATTGCTGGCTCGTATAGGGCCTAGGGTACATCAACGGCATCATTACTTAGAAACAGGATTGACATATATAGTCAAAATAGGAGAATGTCTGAAAATTTTTCCATCTCCCGTAAGCAATTATCAGAGCGGTGTGGGTTTGTTGCTATGAGTGTCTGGTGAGAAGAATGGCAGCCTGTTCGTACTGAAGAATTCGTACATCATAAACAGAAGACACGCTCGATTGCAATGGCCCCGCCCAATCGGGCAATGCCTTATCTCCAAGAGAAATCAAAGACTGAGAATAGAAGAGAAATTATTCATTCACTAAGGCAGAATTAAGTTCCTTGAGTGGGTAGAATCAGAACAACTCCCAAGCTTCTTGCACAGCGAATTCACTGCCTATGACTTTCCGGACAACTTATGTGGTGCCCGAGCTTTGTTTCCCCGGAAATTGTTTTCGTATCTTGGAGACAGATTGTTCAAAGAAGTGTTGATACTGAAACAGCACGCTAGCCCAGATCAGCCAGCCTTGGCCTTATCGAACCGACAACTTGCCAGAACTCCACGAAGTTACAAACGTGCGTGAAGATCGCAATCCAGTCTTTACAGCATATAAGATGAGGCGGCTCGAGACATTATTGCTTTCAGGGCTTGTGACAAGCTCGATCGCGGCAGCAGAAACCCCTCGACCACGGGGCGTTGGGCCTGAATGTTCGTCCTCCGCCAAACATGCAGCTCCCCGGGTTGGACAACATTGACTGACCAATGCATAGTCGCTAAATTCTACAAATCCTCGGAAACATTCACCTGCATCTCGTCTCCTTCCATACAACTCCCCATCTCCCGCCTCGATGACGACTTCTGCGACTGCCCTGATGGCTCCGACGAACCTGGCACCTCCGCCTGCGCCCATCTCTCGCCCCTTTCTCCTCACTCTCTTGGAGTCGTCGCGATTAACGAATTGAATACCACAATAGCACTCCCAGGCTTTTACTGCAAGAACAAAGGCCATCAACCGAGTTATGTGCCCTTTACAAATGTCAACGACGGTGTGTGCGATTACGAGTTGTGCTGTGATGGTAGTGAGGAGTGGGCCAAGGTTGGCGGCGTGAAGTGCGATGACAAGTGCAAAGAGATCGGCAAAGAGTGGAGGAAACAGGACGAGCAAAGGCAGAAATCTCTTGGCAATGCACAGAAGAAGCGGAAAGACATCGTGGCCGATGCTGCACGACTGAGAAAGGAGGTTGAGGATCGGATACAGTCTTTACAGACAGAGATCCAAGGCGGAGAGATTAAGGTGAAAAATCTGGAAACTGATCTAGCAGAGGCAGAGAGGCAGGAGCGAGGAAAAGTGGTCAAGACGCCTGGAAAAGGTGGAAAGCTGAGCATGCTAGTCCAGCTTGCAAAAGACAGAGTGGAGGAGCTGAGAGGGGCTTTAAGTGAAGTCATGGACCAGCGCAGAGCGGCCACAGAAAGGATAGCCGAGTTGGAGGCAATCCTCACTACGTTCAAGGAGGAATACAACCCCAACTTCAACGACGAGGGGGTCAAGCGAGCGGTGAGGAGCTGGGAGGACTACGCTGCTCGAGACATATCTCACATGAGCGATGCCGCTCGTGACCGGGACTTGAATGAGATCGCGAAGCCGGACGCTGAGACTGGAGCCATCGACTGGAAGGAGTGGGAGGAACCTGAAGAAAGCGATGTTGATATTCGTGAGTGTTACGCGCCTCGTACCAATCATGATAGTAGCTGATCCATGGCAGTCTACAAATTCGAAGCTTACCTCCCCGCGCCCGTCCGTTCCTGGGTCGACCAGAAGCTGCGCGATCTACGCGTTATCCTTGTTGAAAACGGAGTCCTCGCTCCAGCCCGCGACTCCGGCTCCGAATCTAAAGAGCTAGAAGATGCCCGTAACGCCCTCCGATCCGCCGAAGACAGCCTCAGAAATACCAAGAATGACCTGAACACCCATATCGAAGACCTCTCAAAGGACTACGGCGCCGACGACATCTTCCGCGCCCTGAAAGGCCAGTGCATATCCAAGGACTCGGGCGAGTACACATACGAGCTCTGTTGGCTGGATAAGACGACGCAAAAGTCCAAAAAGAACGGCGCGCAAACCGTCATGGGCAATTTCGTGTCGATGGACACGGTCGTGGTTGACGACGAGGTGCCCGCCGACGGTAGAGGCTTGGGAAGTGGAGAGCGGATCGCCTTGAGGTATGAGAACGGACAACATTGCTGGAATGGACCGAATAGGAGCACGCTCGTTGTGTTGGCGTGTGCGGAGACGGATGAGGTGTGGAAGATTACGGAGGAGGAGAAGTGTGTTTATCGGATGGAGGTGGGCACGCCTGCGGTTTGTGGGATTGCGGAGAGGAAGGGGGAGGAAGGTAAGGATGAGTTGTAGAGGGTTGAGGGATTATTGTATTATAGCATAGCTTGGGCTGTTTCAACAATCTTCGTGTTCAAATTCGCCTCATGACGGGCAGCTATTGCATCCATCTAAAATCCCCATCTTTCTATCATTCCCGCAACGCCTCCACACCCCAAACCTACCTCTAATTTTCATGCATACTCGTCTTCGATAGCGGGGGCTGGGTTGCTGCAGTGGATATGTAGTAGAAGGTTGAGCTTGATGTATCTTGTATTCTTATTGGGGGTTTCTATGCCCGAAGATCTAGGTTGGGTTTTATGGGTGGACTAAAACGCTAACGGGCAGAGGTAGAGGATGCATGGGCTGATGGGCTGATGGGCTGATGGGGGGATGTGAGGATGTGGGGTGAGGGTGTATGTTATGTTGTTTGAGAGGGTGGGTGTGATATTGTATATCGGGGGAGGCTCGGTTGATGTGAATAGCTGATGAGTTTTCAGGAGAAGGCATATTGTGGATGGAGAGCTCGATGATGGATTTTGGATGTTGAGAAGATTTACAGTGTACCGAATGTAATGTGAAGGGATGAAGGGGAAAGCAAATTGAGGAGAGAGTAGTGATGGCGTAGAGAGGTTGGGTGGGGTGTTAGTTGGGTATTGTGTATCGGCTCTGGGGTTTGGGGTTGGGAGGTGTATGGTGTATGGTGGGTTCGAGGGGTGTACTGTTGTATGGTGGTTTGGGGTGTAAGGTAATGGGTATCAGACTTGCTGTAAGACTCCGACACTCATGTTGAGAATTGAGAGGTCAAATTTTGGGCTGCGTTGGGAGGATTTCCAGGATGAGAAATATATTCCTATGAGATTATAACCTCGAAGCTTCATTGCATAATACAATAGACTCAAACGAGACGAAGTGTGGTACGAATATACTGCTGAGTTTGGAAATTGCAACCGTTAGTGTATAGTGTATATGGCTAGGTTGCATTGATGACTTTGTGTGGAACCATGGTTAGGTTTGCACGTGATCGTAACGTTCCCACGTTGCCCTGGCTGGTAGAGCGGCTGTAGATATGTCATCCTTGCTCGTGCACGCAAGCCACCAGGTTGCCTGGCTTGTTCAGCAGTTTCCCAGCAGCCGCAAGAGATTTCATGAGAAAGAGACCGGTCATGGGAATGAAGGATTCAGACAGACGGTTCCAGGGTGTAGCGAGGACTCGTCGAAGCCAGCATGACCGTCCCAGTCGCCGATACGCAATTTGTAAGAGCATGCATCTGCAGCTGTGGAGTGTATGGAATGCAAGATATCTGCAGATTCGGATGCAGTGGTTGCCTTCAGCAAGGGCAGTCTCACGACGCACGAGAGCACCCTGGAGACCAACAGACACACAAGGCTGCTGCCACATTCAGTCAGATTTGTCTGTAGATGATTAGCAGCGGTACTGATGTATGATAGCACCTGGCTCAGTCTGCATGTTGATATCAGAACAGTGGATCTCCCTCGCATGGGTGGAGTCTTTCCCGCAGAAACGCATGCGAGTATTTCTAAAAAGATTAAGCGGTAGAACTTTTGCCGGTCATCCTAGAGTCACATGTTACAGGTGAGAGCCTTCACCAGCTGTCCCAAGGGGTGTTGCAAGAGATTTGCAGAGTCTTGGACCCACGGTTCTGTATTGGGTACGGCCATGCTTGCTCCCAACGGCTTTCCACATGCCATCTTGTCACAACGGCGCAACGCTAATCGATGTCGCGATGCAAGACCCACATCCATTTGTCATGAGCTCAGTAAAGGACCCTCATGTGTTCCATGGAACCCAAGAAGGCATGAGACGTGCCTTACTGAACGTCAAACGGGGTCAATCCAGCCTCAAGGCAAGGGCAGTTTCAGGATCAGAGCATCCAACATCTCCGTACAAGATTGCAGGCCAAGTGAGGCTGAGACAGCCGTCAGCCTTCCGCAAGACAGAGGAAAGCTCGAGCACGGTCAGAGAAACAATTTCCTTAGGTTCCTGTCCTCATGTCACATTTTTGATGCTTTGAAATCCAAAGTCGAGATTGAGCAGGCAGATACTTCGATATCCGGGTCGAGGAGCAGACTCCGTGATTTGTTTCCGTGTATCATCTCGGTTGTTGAAGCCATGACCCATCTTATCAAAACCTTGAATGGACCCAAGGAAATGGAAAGTTTGGTAGGAACGTGGAAATCTGACGCCACCATTATGACGGAAGCCATGATTGGTTGAAATCAGCACGACCAGGCACCGTTGCTGTCCGTCTCGCGGGGATCTGGCTTGAACCCATCCAGCGAGGCTAGTGGATCCAGGGGTACGGGCAAGGATCATTGAAGATCAGCGAATCGGAGATTCCCTCCCGTTCTTCTGGCTCGCTACCCCTTTTTCCATGCTGGGACCTGGGGGGCCTCCAACAGTGCACATCAGGATGAAAAGAGACGCAAGAATCTGAAGATGCCAGCGCTCTTTTGACAGGCCCCTGAGCTCTGATATAATTTGCCTTGTGGGAGGAACTTTCACGGGGAAGAATGTTACATAAGTAAACATTTCGCGTTTTTAGATCCTCTGCCTCGCCACAATCTCCAACGGTCATCCCACACCCACGAACCTTTCATCCAGCCAGCCACGACCTGCCAGAGACCGTTGACTATTAGCAGAACCCTTCTCCCACTCAAAAGTCAACCGTCAGCCGTCCATATGACTAATGTTCCATGCGGAAGTCGTACTCTGCCTTCGACACGTACCAGGATCCCGAAAAGGTTGTGACGCGCTAGCTTCAAGTCCGCATCCCCGGCAAGCTTGGCTCACTAACCCCCTTTCACTCCGGTCAATTTGCACTCCACACCAAAATCGCCCAACGATCTTTCTACTTAGCCTTCGCCCAGCCGTGTTAATCTCAAAAACCTCCGCCGCTCCTTCAATCGCTGCGTTTGCCAAAGGCTGGTTCCTACGCAAACACCAAACTGACGGGAAAGTATTACTACACTCACTAGGTTCCCTGAAGTCGCGTGAATCAAGCAACAATCCGAGCGATCTGCTCGCCCTTTGACCCCAACCTGGACCTTCTCCTAATCTGCAACCACCTCGTACGCTACATTCGTCATCGACAACACCCATGATCACTGAACCAAACGTCTCATGCAGCAGACTGCGCATCCATCGAAGGACTGCAACCCTCCGCAGTGTTGGGGGCCAGCACCGCCACTCTAGAAATACGATACGTGTTACTTGTCAGCATTCAAGAGGAGGGTTGGACGGTGGCCGTGGATACTCGCGTCTACACTCGTTATATACATTGTTCTAATTACTAGCTATCATACAACCACTTCGACTGCCGACCATAGTTGACTATCGCCTACAAGGTTCCAAAATAGACGACAAGCGCAGCAGTCACAATGAATCGCTTTCGTTCAAGGAAGAAGAGTACCGGGGAGAGGACACCAAATGGAAGTCGCCGGGCCTCTCTGGAGCTTGACGTACCACCTCTTCCCTCGTTCTCCTCGAGGACCTTCAAGCGAAAGAAGCAGGTGGCACCAGAACCGAAGCCCGAAATCGATCTCACCTCAGCTCTACCAGCCTCTGATGACTTCCGCACGAGTTTACTCATGCCAAATTTGTCAGCGCGCTTCAGTATGCTACGAGAACAAGACGATCCAAAGTCAAAGTTAGGGAAAGCCAACGATGACAGCGTTCTCTTTCCGAAGCGGGCATCTCGACTTGACCTTTTCAACCGCCAAGGACTCTCAGATATCTCCGAAATCGATTCCATTCGCGGCTCAATACGACCGCCTTTTGCTCAAACAAGGACCGAATCATTTGGTTCAGGCGGTTATGACACGGACGAAGGGAGTGTGATTAGCAGGTCAAGGCCAGGGGAAGGTAATACAATGTTTGGAGGACGTCAAAAGATCTACAAGATTCCGGTCAATGGCTCAGGGTCTGTCAAAATTTTCGGATCGACGGAGGATGGGGAACTGCCGGCTGGCGGCAACATGGGCGGAAAGGCGCTGTATGAAAGCGACATCGCGACTTCTGCCTTCCAGAAACTGCGCGAGGAAGAAAAACGGCAGGAAAATGAAAGGCTAGCCCAGCATAATACACGACCCTCGAGAGAGCAGGATCGGTCGGGCTCGCCCCCCTTAGCCAAGGACAACCGCAACAGAGAAACATCATCATCCACTAATTCCGGTCCGTCTCAACCTCGTACTTCTACCGCAGCTACGTCTGTCGCGTCTCAGAAGTCTGTCCACGGGGCTCACGAAGCCATCAACGGCTCACATGTCGTCGCGTCGAATACACAGCCGAGTTCGGCAAGCTCAGACCGTTCGTTTGGCAAAAGCAGAAGACTCTATGGGCAAGGTTTAGACCAGCACATGTACGAACAACAGTCTTCGGCCTTGCATAGGCTTGAGTCGATTCAGAGATCGCGGACGCCAGTCGTTGGTCCCGTCGCTGGTCCGTTATCAAGGAATCTACCGCAATCAAGGAGCGCCAGCAACCTCAATGACCGGTATCAGCGGGGAGGTCCTCTGTACGCTTCAAACGCCTTCGGCGCTGGGAGTCCTCCACCGTCTGGCACGCCTCCCAGGATGCAAGACTTTGATCTGGGCCTGACTCCCGACGATACTTCTAACGACCGTCATGCCGATTCAGGATATGGTAGATCACCTCCATTGAGTCCGCCTACGAGCCCGGGTCAAGACCCGAATGGACAGGATGCAACCTTCGTGGCCGCTCTGGAGCCCAATGATCTTGGCAAGGCGACTGCCTCTGGAGCTTTCAACAAACCAAGAAAGCAATATAATGAGCAGCAATATTTACAAAGACAACTCGCTCTTCAAGAAGGTCGCGGAACGCCAAGTCCTAAACTGGTCCGTCCTTTCTCTCCTCAAGCATGCTCCACCGATGAGCAGATGACAGGTCGCAGCCGGAACAACTCGCTTGGCAGCACCTTATCCAGGGCAAACTCCTCCAGGCAACCGTGGGAGCACCACATGGAAGACCGCGTGCTTCGGGCCGTACCCGAAAGCGCGAGTCCTCCTCCCGGTAGCGATCGCAGAGATCAAAATGATCAGAACTTCTTGAATGGCTTGAGCGGCAGTGAAATTAGCTCGGAATCAGACACAGACCCCAGCTCTCCCGTGCCTTCTGCTGGATCTAATGGGTTCTCCCAGCCTAATCCTCAAACAATACCCCTCGAGATTCCAAACCAAACCAACTTCAATTCTAATTCGAATCATCTGCAATCGCCGCCTGAAGAGACTTCAGACAGTCAAAGTTATCGAAGCGGAACAACAATCACACAACCACCATTTCAAAGAAACGACTCAGCACCAGACACCATCAAAGAACCTACCATGGAGGCGGATTCGCCTACTCTAGGCCCTGTTGGCGTTTCAAATGGCTTGAGTGGACTTGTACATCAGCATCTTCGCAACGACAGCGGGACGTCGTCCATATACCCTGAGGAATCTCCAAACGTGGAATCTCTAACGGTTGAAATTCGTGATAGTATATTCGGTCACGCATCTGCACTAACTCATTCTCGGCAACAGTCAAGAGAGACGAATGGTGATGATTGGGCAAAAGAGCGGCCTTCTTCGGCTCAGAGCAGTGTTGCGGCTCCACCACCATTGTCTTTTGCAGCTCGCCATATCCTAGAGCAGGCGACGGCTTTACGGGATAATCAAAACAACCCCAAGGCACAGCAGATGCTTGGAAATAACAAAGCACAACGGATTTTAGGCGGTGAAGCACCGAGGTCAAGCCACTCTCGGGATAATTCTACCACATGGCAAGAGCAGCTGAAGGCCCACCACGCTCGTGTTGGAAGCACCGAGACTCAGAACGAACGTGAGGCTTTGGCAAATGAACTAGCAGAGAGAAGGCGTATGGTACAAGACAATCTCAAAAGTTATGTGGAGGTTGATGGACGCGCTTCACCAGGATCTCGCGTTCGGAACGACAGTCCAGCGAAGCCCGTGCAGCCCTACGGTATACTGAAGAAGACGAGTAAAGGATCGTTAACAGCAAAGCAAGAGCGGCCAACAAAGGCCATGAAAATGCTGGGCATAGGTCCTGGAATGGAATCCGGCCGTGTGAATGGCACAGACCCATCTCGCACTCCACCCGACATGTTTATGGGAAGGGGTCAAATTTCGGATCGCGCTATGCCACCCAAACAGAGATTCCCGCCCCATCCCATCCAACGTCCTCAAGATGTACGTCAGCATTCACATACTCCTCCAACACCTTTCAGACAACGTGAGCCGGTCAGTCACCGAAGCCAAGAGAACCTCACCAAGAGGGCTTCGCCACGTTCGTCAAAGTCTACCTCTTCGTATTCTGACAAGTCTGACAGAAGGTCCCCCGAAGCGCGCAAGGGCAGCGTAGCGAAAGGCAACACGGAAAGAACGGTCAATGGGTACAGTCCAAACGTAGCAGGTCCCGCATGCGAGACGAGCCAGCCTTCTTTTGATGCTCCTAGGCCTACAGATGATACGATGGCCAGCATGCCACGCAATGTCCGACCGCCAGCTGAGAGATCCCAATCCGCCATGTCCGGTCGCATGCGAAGTCGAGAGAACAGTAAGACTGCCACAACCGGCTACTTTGAGCCGCGAGTTGCACCGCCAGGAACCCCGTTCATGATCAACCCATCATCCTCACGCGCTGCACCGAAACCATATCCCTACGCCGCTTCATCTGCATCTACCCCAAACGAAAGCCGACCGTCCCTCTCTTCCGCATCGTCCCACACAATGCATCCACCTCCAAAATCTCCCACTCGCCATGCCTTCAATCGCCCAAGCAACTACCGCAAGCGTTCGATTAATAAACACGATATTTCTGAGCCTACTTTCGTCTCCTGCACCTCCTCTGTAGACACAGTCAACCTCCCTGAAGGCGCCAGTCTCTCAAATGGCATGGACTCTCCATCCAGCGAACCGAACAACGCCCCACCAATCCCTGTCCGTGACTCCCGTCGCAAACGCACTCAAACTCTGCTCCAAGCGCTCGGTCGCATAGAGAAGCCGGAGCCAAGCCCATCGGCCTACTCGCCCAGCCCAAGAGAAGATGAACCCTACGAGGAGCGTAGCACTTTCTCGGCAGACGACGAGCCAGCACCCAAGTCAATGAAGCACAGGCTGACGAAGACGCCGAGCGAGGGTGGTAGCATGGCGCAAAAAGCTAGACAGCAGGCAACGAACCCGCCCTGTCCTGAGGTGCCGAGCTTTGAGATGCCAACTCGATCGACTGAGGACCACGTCCCGTATCAGGCTCGACAGGACGTTCCCGCTTCCGCCGTCATGTTTTGAGATTTTTCCCACGTCTGACTAGGACATTCGCTTCCTGGCTGGATTTCGCATGTCCATCTCCATTCGCTTCCTACTGCCACATTAGCCACGTACATAGTTGATTTTCCTTCTGTTGGTTTGGGGGAAAAAATGTACCATAACGACTGTACCGAGCATAGATAGCAGCGGTTGGGATAGCAAAACCCTCGCGGGCATATGACTGAGCGTTTAATGGTGTTTTCCTGTACCCGCTCGATCAGCTGGCTTGGTCTTGAGCGGACGGCGGGTGATTTGTATATAAGCAGGATACTAGGCAACAGTTGACTCTTGAACACACTCCAAGATGAAAAAAAGATGTCATGATTGATTGTTTTTACTTTTTCGGAAGAAAAGTAGAGGCCTGTTGGCTATCTACGTCTGAGAGGGCAAATCATAGCCAATGCCTCATGCTGACGTGAAATGACAGGGAGGCGCACTGGAATGGGCTTAGTCTGGGTAATTGAGAAGTGCTGGGCCATACCGAACGTTCCACATCTCCTACCTACCTACTCTACTCTTCTACTCTTCGCTTCAACTCTAACCTAAAACACTATCCAATCCACCAATTCAACTCCAGCCTATCCATAGATGTCTGATCCCAATCAACCTGTCCAGCGTAGAGTTTGGGGGAAGGTCGGAATGGATATGTACGTGCACATGCACATGCACACAGTAATTATTTGTATGGATCAAGAATGTGAATAAAGATCTTATATTACATATAGAAATAAAGGGTGGGTCTGGAATATGGTATCGTTTTTGAGTTGTAGGTCTGGATGGAGGGCTTGCGGGGGATAGGCGCGGTGATATACCACAATGAGATGATGCAATGATGTGAAAGAAATGAATAAATAGAGGTGTTTTTTTTTGCCACGAGGTTCCTGTGTTCATGGCAATATATGCTCGATAGACGGGCGGTCACAACGACATTCCGGACACATCGTTTTGAAAATCAAAAAATCGACGCATGTCGCAGAAGCTCCCCCACCAAAAATAGGTGGCAAGGCCTCAACGATATGCGGTCGTCATTATAGCCTATAGACCTCTTGATATACGTCACTTATAGTGTCTTGCTCCCGGCCTATGGCCCTACTGTTACCGCCCCCATAGTAGCCCCCGCTGTAACCTCATTATGGCCCCTGTGGCCCTGCTATTGTCTTGCTGTAGGCACTGCTGCTGTCTCGCTGTAGGGTATGTGGTCACTATTGCTGTCTTGCTGTAGGCACTGCTGCTGTCTTGCTGCGGGGTATGTGGCCACTATTGCTGCGGGGTATGTAGGCACTGCTGCTGTCTCGCTGTAGGGTATGTGGCCACTACTGCTGTCTTATTATAGGTACTATTCCTGTCTTGTTGTAGGCACTATTACTCACATACCCCGCAGCAAGACAGCCATAGTACCTACAGCAAGACAGCAATAGTACCTCCAATAAGACAGCAGTAGTGCCTACAGCAAGACAGCAGCAGTGCCTACAACAATATCGCTTGTTGCCACGCCTAAAACTGAGGGATTCACATAAACCCTCACGGCTCGTATGGCCCATCTCGAAATGACTATTGGCTCATATATCCTCGACATCGCAGAAGCGTAATCGTCCTCTCCACAAGCCCGCGTATAGCGACGCTCTGTGATGAGAAAGGAGTCCCCTCGTGCTCACTGCCATGATACGCCTGAGCCAACCTGCCGTAGCGAGGTTGTTTTTCGGCAGGGGGTATCTATGACAGTGATTTTTGTAGGGACGAGAAGCGGCAACCTTTGATAGATGTGCGGCGATGCAGATCCAGTTGCCTCTTCCCCATGAGCCCCCAGTGTATGCCCAACTTCGACCTGAAGAGGAGAAGTGATCAGTGTTAAACGCCATTCTAGCCGAGATGCTCATGAGTTATTGTAGAATAATTGTTTTATTCCACTCGCCATATCGTTAGTCGGACAAGCAAAGGGGAAAAGGAAGAATCTATCTATGCTTGTATTTCGTTTCGTAAACATCGGATCAGAATCTGTAAGGCATGCACGCAAGCTGTGAAAGCCACAATCTATGCAATGGGGTATCGAGCATCGAGTCGAACGCCATACGACCTGTAACCTGCCTGTAAGCTGATGCAACAGAGTGATACTGACATGGAAAGAAAAGGAAAAGGAAGCTCATGCATGTCCGGTTCCGTGCATGCTGATCCCCAGCAAGCCCTCACCGTACACCACAGTAATGTTCCTCGATCTCTCGTGATGATACAGCTGTCCAACTCTCAATGGAATAAACAAGACACGTTTCAATCGAGATTGATTGGATCGTCGTTCGACGTTCCTTCCAAGTTACGGGCTACCTCCGCACGTCGCTCGTCACTCAGCGGTGCCATCTTGTTGGAGATAGGTTTTCCTGAAGTCTGCTGATGGAGTATCTGACGGGTGGGAGGATTCATCAGCTGGCGTTGATCTGCTGGATAGGATGAATGCTGAGGCATTTGAACCAGACCGGCACTTCCCTTCCCAGACGGCGCTACATGCTTGATTACTTTCTCGAGAGGATTTGGGGGCAGGGCTTGTGGATTTTGCGACAGGTATGTTGGTGGTAAGCTTGCTGGTTTTCGAGACAGATGATCTTTAATCAATTTCTTAACTTCATTTGTCCCAATGGAATTGGGAATGTTGCTCATGCCTGGGTACTCTTTCTTGAGAGCACGAGCCCTTGCTTGCCCTTTCCTGGTCGGCTTTGTCAACTGCGCCGTTTTTGCCGTTAATGAGCCATTAGAGGGAGCTATCGAAAGGGCTGGCTCCACTGCTTCTGTACTTCGCCCCTGACCAGCTCGATAACTGGAGATCAGTTTCGCTTTCGTTCCATGGCCGATCCTCATAGGTATGCCTTCCATGTCGGGATATTTTCTCTTTAATTCTGCTGCTCTATTCGCCTGTTTCTGGTGCAGAGTCTCTGCCCTCCCGGCATTAGTTGGTACTTTCTTTTTATTCACTGAGGATAACTTAGTGTCTATTTCGGATTCGGGAACTACGTCGCCCTTGGGCATATTTGCCACGAATGCTGGAGCCTCATTCAGAGTTTCGGCTCCACCGCGGAACGTCATTTGTATGACATGATTCTGGTCAAGAGTGTCTCTATGTTGAGATCTTAGAAAGGTCAGGAGGCATAAGTGAAAGGGTGCTTACCCTAGTACAGCTTGTCTGGTTCCGTATAGCTCTCGCAAGCGGTTGCGCTGGAACGTAAAAGAGTCATAACTCCCCCCTAGTGACCAATCCAATAGACTGATACGACCAGGTGTCTTCATGGCCCGTAAGATTTCCGCGTGTGCGTGCGAGAACCGCTTGAAAATGAGCATCACGAGCCTCGAGCCGCCAGAGATGTCATTGTGCTCTTGGTTCGGATCCATAATGGCTAAGCGATCTGCTTTGTTGGCTTGGTATACACTTTGGTTGGGCTGGTTGCGTTGACGAACATTCTGCTGATGTCAACGAAAGCCCACAGACTGCGAAAGTCAGGGTGACTTACCTTGTCGAAATAGCCAGGGGGACGCATCATGATACCTGTGCGGCTCGTATCAAGTCGATTTCCGTAAAAGTCGAGGAATTCGATAAGCATCTCGCCCAGGTGTTGCTCAGGCACTAAATCCCCGCTTTGGACACGAGGCATATTCTGCAGTAGGCTTGTCACTAAACAAGTCACTGAGAACCCACCTAGACCACCATGTACGACTTCGTTCAGACCTCGCATCATTAAGAATTGCTTTATCACAGTGACAAGTACTGGCATAGCTGGGTACTGTCTCTTCCAGCTGGCGAAAGTTTCATTAGCTAAGATGCCAGTGTCGTTCTCAAAAGATACATCGACTCTGATGCCCGTAAGTCGATCAATAAATTTTACGAGGGGGACTTTGGCACCAGTAATTGGTTCGACAGATGTGCCGAACTTCGAATCCCTTATAAAGTCATGAAATCGCCATATTTGATTTTTGGTCTGGCAGATGACTTTGTGGCCTGTAGTACGAAAGCTGTTGGAAACAATGACAACGTCCATGTCGGCATTTGGCAAATACATGCCTGCGGCAAAAGAGCCAAAGCAGAGCACGGTAGCGTGCGGTATTTCGTTGACCACCAAACTCTGCAGGCGGGACAGAAGCTCCTGACGAACGGTCTGTTCAAAGTGCTGGGGTTTTACGAAGTCGTAGAAATCGCATATCTCCTTATGTAGCCTGCCAGTCAAATGTTAGAATTGATAGTACAACATTGTATAAGTTGCTCACCTAAATCCGGCATTTGCTGTCAGCATCCCTGTCTTACGAAGCCAAGGTATCGGATTAGTGCTAGGAGGTGGAACCCAATCGTAGAGAATGGAGCCATTAATTTGGGATGCGCCGTTTTTTGGACCTTTGATGTTGTCGTCGCGGGTTCTCTTACGATTGCCAAGAGCTTCGTCGCCCCCAGGGCCAAATTTGGTATGGGAATTGCTCCGAGTCTGAGACGTATCCAAAACAACCTCTTCTGGAAGCCTAGTCAGATCTTGAGCAGAGCTAGGCGGGGGGCCCAGGCTGCTGGTAGGTATGCGCTGATCTGGTGTGTCCATATCTTGTCCATGTAGATTTTGTAGGTGACTGAATGAGCGAGGTGCTGATGGAGCTCCAGGTACACCACCTCCGATGTCAACTTGCCCATCCAAACTTGGACTGGGAGAAGGCGATACCTCGCCGTTTTCCATGCCAAACGAGATGAAGTCGTCGTTGGCAGCGACTTGGTTGAGCTCGGCGGCACTTCCCTCAGCCTCCTTACGTGACTTGCGAATGAGCTTCACGACATCCTTCCTCTTGCGTTGCTCATCTAAAGGAGGTAGAACTGTGTATGGATCTGGATTCGACCATTTGGGCTCGCTTGCCGCGTCTTTTGAATTTTGAGAGATGGATGTGAGAGCTCTTCGCTTTGATGCTGGCTCGAGAGATTCATCTGCAGCCTGGCCGTCCTCAGTGGTCATAGGCTTATCGACCAGGTCTACATCGTTGGTATGGCTCTGGCCAGCGTCAGACTCAGACTCCGACTCAACCATTTGCTCTTCGTCGCTGTCGGAGATGTCTTCTGCGGCCATGAACTTCTGACCGTTGGCCATGCCAAGCATTTGTTCAGTGGAATCGGCCTGATCATGATGACGGAGTAAAGGACGATCGGCAGGTGCTGTACGATAAGCCGCACGAGGCTTGTAGGTTCGACCTCGCCTGGCTTGATTGAGGTTTTTATTATCGTGATGATTGTTCCTAGGCCGTGACTGGCTATTCTCTTGTAAATGCTCTTGGGGAAAATGGGATCGATCGCTGTTGCGGAAGGAGAAATCGGCTTGGGGAGGTCGGTAGAAGTCACCACGACGCTGCTGATCGTATGACGGGGGTGGACCCCGCGGCAGAGGTGGCATTGCGCCAGGAGGCGGTGGGTAGTCGTAGGGGTTACCGTAGCTGGGGCGGTACGAAGTCATGGCTGTATTTATTCCAGTCGTAGCTGCTCGAGTGTTGGGTGTATATTTGCCAACATTGCATTGGGGTGTTCTGTCAGAAAGTCGTCGCTCCTAGAACTAGATGTTAAATTCTTCAATCAGGAACACCCTCCACTCGCTGAACGAATCAACGTAATACGGCGACGATGATTCTAGAAGCATATCACATGTTGAAGCCCATGACGATTCATCACGGCGCATCCGTAAACATGTATGGAAGTCAATGGTTGAATGCGGGAGATCGAGTAAAATATTGAAGCTCGTCATTGTGTTCAATTTAGTTCCAGCGCTAGCCTCAATCGAATCTAGCTCATCTCAGCCTTGTAGATCACGGCATCGCTCTACAAGCTAATTCAAGGAGGACATCGGCCACAATGACTCTCGACCAAAAACTTATCGCCGAATACAGCAAAATCTATCGTCGCGGTCCAAAAGTCCCTCACTGCTGCGATTCTGCTTGAATAGTCAATTCCTGAAGCCAAGGGCTACTCTACTACCATCGTCCTCTAGTAGACTCTAAATAACATACTGTATCGAGATACTGAACATGGTTATAGAAACATGGGTTTATCTTACTCCCCAGGCTTTGGAGGAGAGGCATATATGCTGCTTCTCCTGAATCTGACATGTTGTTTTTTGCAATTGAACGCGTTCGGGACATTGTCCTTTTTAGTGAGATGGGTGATGTCTTCTGAATTCTCACACGGTCAATAATTATATCAACGGCGGTCATATTTGAGATGAACGAGCTTGGATTGGTCTCAATGACTGCAAATGGGCACGGAGTGGAATTATGCGCCATGTTATGGGAGAAGTATGCTCGGCTCTGATATCGCAAGGCCAGGCAAAGATTCACTTCAATAGATCTTTCCTGCTCATCGTGAATTTCTTACGGTCGCAAGACTGGGAGGCTTCCTGCCAGGGACGGAGCCCCGATGGTTGTAGGAAAGGTAGCTACTATACAGGCTTGTCAACAAGGGGGTGTTTTGGCATTCTCTATGTCTGCTTCGGATTCCCTGATGAAATTGTAATCTTCATGATTGTTCATGACATATATGTAATTCGCGCTCTGCTGTAGAGTCTTCACCTATCAACTCATGATGAATCATCATCTGTGCTCTCGATAAGACTTTCCATCGGTTTTCTAGGAGTTGGTGATTGACCAAAAGGTCCACATGTCCGCGTTTTGTTCAATCCTTATCTTATGTTCCGAGCTATCAATGTAGCCTTCCTATCCCTATTCCGTGCATCCAATCTTTCTGAAGACGATCTTGACCTCGAAGAGCTGAGGGAACCATATCAGCCGAATTCATTGCCAGTTTAATCAGATTGCGTTCATGGCGGCCATAAACAAATGTCAGATGTGACATGTGTCAAACGTGCTGGCTATTCAAATACTGCTCAAACAGACTTGCACACACCAGCTCTTTCAACATATCGGGTGGTTATCATACATCACTGCAGATGAATATGGAGATTTGGCTGGTTGGAGCTGTGGTATAATGGATGATTGGTGAAGCTACTCGAGCTTGAGGATGGCTATTGCGAAAGATCGATCAGAGACACAACAGCAACGATATTGCTGCGTGCTCGCATATTTCGAAGACCAAGAGAGAGCAACTATAGTCAATGTATGGTTTACAAGAGCTCATGAAGCGGTCGATGGCAGGACACAGCTTCCTGTCGGTCCATTAACCTAATGCTTGGTTTAAATCTGCTTGGAGGGAGAATGAAATTTGGGAAGACTAATTAGTCGAAGCCCTAGTGATCCACGTAGTGTCAATCAAGATGATACTACTATTATAAAGTAGGATCCTACAAAGACAAAACATGGTTCCGCGCCTATATCGGCGAATCAATAACGGTGAGAAAGGCCCGGCCCGATTACACAAGGGCTCGCAAACTGGTGGTGCATTTGTTACCAATTACGCGACAACCCGTTGTATGAAGACTGATTCGGATCGATGAATAACATTGTGCAAAACAGCGGAGAAGCTGAACTTCCCGTTCTATCCGATCTGCATGCGACGCTGATGCAGGGTCATTGGGCTATGTCCAGTCGATCTCGCTCGATAAATACTCCGTACAAATCTCTTGCATGATGATATGACGGTTGAGCACGGCACTTTACGGGTACGCTCATTCGATGAGAGCATCTGTGTGAAGCGACGATGGGTGACATTAGGATTTAGTGTATAGTGGGATTTGCTAGGCGAACTCCTGTGTAATCAATATCGTCAGTCGAGTATGATGGAACAGTCGCGAGCAGATCCTCTTCATGACTCAGACCGCCGATCATGATGGTTGTCGATGGACTTTGAAGCTTCAAATAGGGTTAGGTGATACTAGCTGGGGTGTTCAATTGAGCCGCATCTGGCAGTTGTTGTAGGCATCGAAGGCGTCATCTAATGGGCCGCGCCCCTACTCGTTGCGTCTAATGGTTCAATCACAACCCTCGGAGTTACCTGTGTATCCAGTGGATTGGATAGGGGAAATTGTGGGTCAAAGCTTCGTGACGCAGGGACCGGCGAGCGGAGAACCTTGCCGGCAATCATTGTTTAATAGGGTGTTCATTACCGCCACTCTGTATTGGGTAGTATTTTAGAAGCTTCCCAGTGCCGCAATATCCTTCCTTTGTGATCGTGCGCCGACCGAGGTAGCGTGTTTTCCCCACCTTTCACTCAACGGCATATATGCCTTCTACCCTATCTGTGGGACGTGGGACGGTCTCTGCGTTCCTATCCTCACTCCTTGGTAATGTCGTACGTTTCTAACCGCGATCATGCGCAAAGTAAGGATAATCACATTCATTCGAAAGCGTTACTGGCAATAGGCGATGCCCATTGATCTTGGGCAAGTCCTAAACGGTATGTCATGAGTTGTCAATCGTTAGTCTGTGTAAGATACTGATCCCTCCTGTACAAGGAAGCCCTCCCGAGCAGCGAGCCGAAACACCAAGGAGATCTTGCGCCGGGCGCCGCTGCTGGTTCTCGTGTCGAATGTGTCCAAAGCCGATCAAGAATGCCCGCACTGTCAAAAGAGCACCGAAGTTGAGAAATGGGTCGACCATGAAAGATCTACATGGAGCTTGTGGATGATGTTGACACCGACGCGGAGACTAAGAGGATGGTCAGCACTTAGCTTTCTGCAACACGCACTATCACTATTGGACATGTAGATAATCCTACCCTTTCTCATGATGTCCTCCAGTATCTGAACGGTGGTCTCTAGATTTTGCCAGACTTGCAGCGGACGGTTCAGATCACCCATTTCTCCCATTGAGAGGGTTTCTACGTCATGTTCGATCTTGCTCTGACCATAATATGGCCTTTCGGAAGCTGACACCAGCCCAACGGCAGGATGTATAGCTTTGACCGTATCTAGCCTCTCCTTGAAACGCATCAGCGTATACTTTACCTTGTCGAGTGTCCGCGATATCAGGAGATCCGTCACTGCCATCCGCTCGTTGCCAGTAATCTCATAAAACCCAATCGCCGATCTCATACCATCGGGGGTCGTGACCAGAGACTGCTTCTTGCCAAGAGCCTCTCCACCTGGAACGAAATGACTATAGTAATCTGTACACAGGCTTGACATAGCGCCAAGAACGGTGCGTATGCTCATTGCTGCGAGATGTTGGAGTCAGCACTTCCCCTCTTGAGACCAATCTCAGAGTATAGTGGCTAGCTGGAAAACATGATACTCAAGGGGCAAATCTTGCAACCCATCCAATGCTTGAATTATGGATGTGCGACTCCGAAAGATCGCTTACATGATAGCATTAGGACTTCCTCATTATCGTCCTGTTGACAGACACGACACTCTATCACGTCCTTCCAGTGCACCAACGCTCGCTGAGCGGTGGAAAGCACAACATCTAGTCGTGGCCTGGTATGGCGTTGTTCAAGGTCTTTAAGACTGAAGACAAGCTCCGCATGATTTTGGACGCAACTGCAAGCTGCTGACGACGATGGTGATGGACATGGTATAGATCTTAATGCATTAAAAGGTCCGCTGTCTCTGTGTTCAAGGCTGCTAAGGTCGAATCCATTGCCAGCGCTTCGATTGTCGTTGAAGATGCTAGTAGGAGAGACATAGGCCGAGTCGTCATGAGGGTAGCGATATACGCCCTCATTCATGAAAGCTCCAGAATCGTACCAAGGGTTGAGAGAAGAGACCTGGTGTTTGACTCTGTCAGAAAACTCTTGATCGAACAATTGAGTAGTGCTTCACATACTTCCAAATTGCACAGCGCAGCCGATCCACACTCATACGGGGGATCAAAGCTTCCCGGGAGTTGCTCGAACGGAGTAAGGTTTGGCGGAGGGTACGAGACAATGGAGCCGAATGCTGAATTGACAAGGGTGTTGTCTCCAGGAATTGAAGACATTTCGGTACCTCTGCTTGGAGCCATGAGACCAGACAGCATACACGGATCTTGAATCCTAACACCAGTATCCTGAGCTTTGTTTGCTGTTTGATCGAGCTCGTTGTCACTCTGATTGCGGCTCATGCGCTCCAGAGTACGCTTGTTCTTAGTACCTTTCGGTCTTCCAATCCGATTCGAAACGCTATAGAAGCATTTGTACCTCGAGTCGCCGCAGGCCGAGCAGGGATTGCCTCCAGAGCATTTCATTTTGGCCTGATGACACATGTCGCATGCTGTTCGCAACTTCTTCGGCCTATCCACGTCTCGATCCTGTGACTGCGACATGTTCGCATGGCAAGTGTTGAAGCGGAGTTCCAGAGAAGGCGCACAATGCTACGGAGTGGTCCTCCTCCGCTGTGCTGTAACGAACATGACCCCAGAACAACGTCCTACTATTTCAGCTTGCATCAACTTCTGGAGCCGCTTCGGGATCGGTGGACAGACCTACCAGACAGCAATGGTCAACAAATATACGGCATCTCTTACGCAAGAAGAGTATTCGGTGTCCTTGAATTATAGGATATGTGGGTGGTATCGCTTCCTGACGATGCAGGGACCCTCCCGAGGTACCAAAGTAATACGAAGGATCACCGTGCCGTCATACCTGCAGATGGTTTAGTGATGTTACATCGAGGTCTGCTATGCCGATGCCTAGAAAGTGTGATAGCAAGGAAGTGGCGCACAGGCGGCCAGATACAGCGCTGGAGCTCATCTCGCTGATTGAGGACACGTATAACCTCAATGCAAGCCAAAGCTGTGTTGAGTTGCCCCAGAATGCTCTGGGGCCGAGCAAGATCTCATTGGCACGCCTGGAGAAGGTGAATCCTGTCAGCGGTCTTTGACGTCAAACCCATTGGCTGTCTTTGCTTGATGATTGGCCATTGCTGCGGCACATTGGGGTGGAGAGGTGGCAGGAACCGAATGCGAGCCGAAGGACGAGTGAAGATCGCCTAACCCGACCTACTCAAGTACCAACAGCCCATCGGGCCATTCCGGCCACGCCTCGCCAAAGCTGCAGGTCAAGTGGCGGGCCTAGCCAGGGCTGGAAAGGCTACACGTCGCACCAAAAGCTTCGAACAATGCGAACAATCTAACAAGGCGTGGAGGCTCCCGGGGCTAAACTACACCTCACCAAGCCTGGGATGACACGCGTTGAAGACTGCAGCATTTGAGCGACGCCACATCACATTCAGGGTTACAAACCCAAGGAGTACAACGGTATCCTTGTCCTTGCAAGATACAGATGTTGACACGTCACCTCACATTCTCTAGACATACTCTGGGGCTGAATGTGTCACCGCAGGCACGACTAAGGACGCAGGGGCTGATGGTGCGGAACACGCACACGTGATGGACCAGCGTGTCCGGCTCTCTGCACTCATGCAGAGGTTCATGGCCAGCCGCAGTTGTGGAGACGTTTGATTTGTCAATTTGAAGACCGGTTAAGCTGAAGAGAGTTGATCGGAGCTTTTGGCGGCATCACAGATGGCATTGGGGATGCAGAAGACCCTTTCCCGCCTGCAATCACATTGGTGAAGGCTTCAAGGAGGGCTACGGAGGCGCTTCCTACCCCAGAGACCGGAAAATAAGCTTTCGCAAGAAGTGCAATGAGGAGATAGGGGCAATCCTGTTGAATGCTACGAACCACCGCACTCTGTTCGCCAAAAAAAATCGAGGTTCCCGCTGTATTCAGTATTGGGTCTTCCCATCCAGCGCTTCCGGGTGTTCAATCGACTCTGAAGCTCCTCTTCTGGCTTATGGGAGTATGTGTCCGGAAAGGCCCTTCGCTCAATGACGGTCTCCGAAGCCTTACAACAGTAACTTCTGCCCAATGACACGTTGTCGTAGGCGGATTAGGGTTCGCCGGGAAGGATTCTGCCGCACGCAGATACACTAGAGATGTTGGCGAGATCACCAATAGGATTGCGTTCGGAGGTTGTTACGAAATGTGTTTTGTGTATGCTAGCATGGTCGTCGCGGAACTTTACGGAAGATAGAAGCCGGAAACTTAACGCCAGCGGCTGTAAGATCCGGCCCCAAGAACAATTTTGCTATGGGTCACGATCTCTGATGTAGAAGTGCCTCAGTCGTTCAACTCAATAGTCTCAGCGGCCCGTGTGACTGGGAAGTCCAGGGGACGTTCCGAGCCGGTTCGGTAGGCGCATCTCGCCAGATTGATGCAGTAATTGTACGAGACGAATGATATGTCTCGAATTGTGATCAATGCCTACCGATGAGGATTCCTTGATCGTCGACCGATGTTGTCCGGACGTACTGTACAAGGTCATGTCAAGAGGCTATTGCCCCTGGAAAGGCTTCAGAGTCCACCAGACATATTAATTGACCACACAAACAGCGACAGGGCAATCCTACTTGATAGTGTACTCTGGGGCCTCTCTAGCCCAGTCATGGTCCATACCGCCATTGGGAGATTATAGAAGAGTCTTTCGAAGAAGTGGCGCTCATGCTGCATTTTGGAGTATACTAAAGTTGATCTTTTCTGATCGGTGGAAACACCGTTCAGTAGAGGTTGAATTGTTATTGTCAATGATGGCCTGCAATAGGTGGTGCAAATTCATCTTGAGCACGACCCAAGCCATCAAGGCCAAACATGATCCGATATTGATTTCGAGAAAACTGCCCGTTGACGGCTGGTTGACTAGACAAACTTTCTGAAGTTGAATTTGCGAATAAGCGAGAACAAGCGGGCACTTTGGAAGCTTTGCTAGGGACAACTTTCACTCTCAAGAGTTCTCAAGTCAATTGACATGGCTCGACGACCAACTCCATCAGTGACGCATGTAGCGCTGACTGGCTTCACAAACCCATATCTTGGGGAGTGAGACGAAGTGCTAGCCCACTTTTAGCTTGGCAATTCAAGCAACTTGCTTCATGTTCTCTGCTGGGGCTGATTCGCCTCCTACTTCTCGTCCCTGATCATGTTCCTTGGCTCCAGCAGGCGAACCTATGCTTCCCCAGCGCCGTAAGCCCGCATGAAGGCTGTCAATCAAGGCTTTGTTCTGGGCTTCTTCCTCAAAGCTCACTCTCTCAGTGCGCCACTCGAGCCATGATTCTGCTCTCGCCCCTTCCGCGGCGTCTAGCAAGCCCACACTGACATCAATAAGTTTTGGTCTGCTCTCATTGTGCCAGAATACCGTCGCCCCGCATGTGCTGCAGAATTCTCGATATGTTCCCTCTGAGCTATTGTACTGCTTCAGACTTCCCATATTGAAGTCGAGAGGTTCTCCATTGACCTGTAGAATATTTGCTTTGGGGATGAAAGTCCACATCTGGATATCAAAACCTGAGGTAAGACGGCATGAGCGGCAAGCACACGTTCCTGCAAGATACTTGGTGTCATTTGCGCAAAGCCACCATTTAACGTTGTCCTTGTTGTCTAATGTTCCGTCAGTAACATCGACCAAGAGGAGGTCAGCACGGGCCGAAAAAAGACTCTTAGAACCTTCATTTGGTGACGTGATCTTGGACTGAACGCCCCCACACTGACAATGAGCCTGCAGCACCTCGGAGCTTTTCTCTTTGCTTGCTTTGGTCTGCTTTTGAGGGCTGATCTTCAATTGTTCGCCCTGCCGAGACGAGAATCCTTTCCAGGCTGGAATATCAGGGATCCATGCGGTGAGGCCACCATCTCTGGTATCCGGTACAAATATATGATGCCGTAATTCGATAACGCCATCTGCTTTGTCAAGTATGCCAGTAGAGATGTCAGGCCTAGGCTTGGTCGAATCTCGGAAGTAGATATTAGCACCGCAGTAGTTGCAAAAGGTACGAGTGACAGTGTCAGATGATTTGTAGCCGGTCAGCGGTCCTTCAAATTTCAGATCTTTAGCATCTTCAGGTAGTTTTAGGTATGAAACGCAAAGCAGGCCGGATTGATGGCGGCAGATGCTACAGTGGCAAAACTCAAAGGGCAATGGCAGCGTGGACGTCGGCACAGTCACAGAGCCGTTGACCTTTTGGCAAGCGCAAGCGAAGCGTAAGAGGGCCGTGGTGTTACCTTCAACCATGTCTATTTCGGAAGAATCAAAGGAGTAACGCTGAGGTAAGGTAGGGTAGAGTAGAGATTGACCAACACCAAGGCGAAAATCAGTAGAATAACATGACGTTGCACCACCGCTGATTGGTCAGTCCTAAGCGGGCGCCTCTGCGGGTACACAATACCTTTGGTGGAACAACGACAGGCTCCTCATCTACTCTACCCATCCACACTAGCATCATGGAACCAGGAATCGCAGCTGCAGCGTATGGTGTCGAGACAGCCGTCGAAGGTGGCGTGGCCGCCGCTGTCGCCGTAGGCAGAGCGACCATGCCGCTCAAGGCCACTTGGAGTCGAATTCGAACAGATCAAAAGCTTCCTCGCTCCTCACATTCGCTGTCGGTCATCAAAAGCAAAGTGTACATCTTTGGTGGGGAGGAGAAGCCTCGAGAGCCCGTCGACAACCACATGCATGTCTTTACTCTACCATCTTCGGAAGATGATGAGGTAGATTATCAAGTCATCCCAGCAGAAGCGAGCGCCGGCGCAGGAGATATGCCTCCTCCACGCGTTGGGCACACTGCCAGTAAAGTCGATGACCGCATCTACATCTTTGGAGGCAGAGGAGGAAAGGAGATGAAGCCGTTGGAGGAACGAGGGCGCGTTTGGGTCTTCGACACCAAATTGAATTCGTGGAGCTTTCTGGACCCCCCGGATGGTTCCCCTTCCCCAGCCTCTCGATCATACCACGCATCTACATCTACTGAGCATCCTATGAGCCGCATTGCGGCTCCCAGTGCGCCTCCTGCCGACTCCGTGGCCTCTGTCTTCACTAGCCCGACGAACGAGTCTCAAAATCAGACTGCGTCCCCTTACGGAGTTTCAGGCTCTGGCCTTGATGATCATGGCACCATCTTTATACATGGAGGTTGTCCAGCATCAGGCCGGGTCGCAGACGTTTGGGCCTTCGACATCGCTACGCGAAGTTGGTCGCAGTTGCCGGACCCTCCTGGGCCAGCACGCGGCGGACCCTGCCTCACCTTGACTCGAAGCAGACTGTACCGAATCGGAGGCTTTGATGGAACGCATGAGCTTGGTGGTCCGATACAGTACCTAAGTTTGACACGCTGTACAATTGACGATGAAGGAGGGAAAGGAGAATTGGGCGTTGCTCCTCTTACTGGTCAATGGGAAACTGTCGAGCCACCGAGCGACACACAAGTTCCCGGAAATCGGTCAGTGGCAGGACTTCAACCCGTCACATCCGGACAAGGTCGAAATTACTTACTACTACTCCTTGGGGAAAGAGATCCAAGCTCATCAGGCCACGAGGCAGCTGGTAAGTTTTGGGACGACGTCTGGTCCTTCCAATTGCCACCAGATGGTATGACTGCTGCTAGCCTCAAGGACGCCACAAAACAACTGTTTGGGGCCAAGACTGCTGAAGGGACATGGGCGAGGTGTGACATTCCTGAAGCATCAAAGACAGGGCATACAGAGCATCCCGGCCAGCGTGGTTGGTTCGCGAGCGATCGTCAAGACATGGATCCTGGTAGTGCCATACTATGGGGAGGTGTGACAAGCAACAACGATCGGGCTGGTGACGGTTGGATTCTGACGGTCCAGTCGTGACGACGTTAGGACAGTGAAAACGGCAAGGGAAGCATTCCCATCAAGCTGAACATCAAATGATAAAAGAAAACTTATGATATTTGCTTGATCGCTCATGTGAGCCTACGGTCTGTCCTTCGGCCTGTACTCATATTGGCGGCGTTGAACTGCTTGAGCAATTGAATTCGCCAATCCTGTGACCGATCTACCCTTCCAAAGGTCACTTTCTTGCCTGCCGTCTGGCGTTTGGCGCCCGTTGCCCACTATCTCGTTGTGCAGATTAGAGGCTAGCGAACAGTACCAATACGTGACTCCAATCTCGGTCATGCCAAATTAGTGGCGAAGAGCTACTCGATTCTACCGTACTGATTCAGAGTATGGTAATATCGTAGATGTTCTGATGTGACTCGCCCTTCGACATAAATCTCCTTACTCAATGCGACTTCCGAAGGGACCTTGCCATTTATGGCGAGCAGCTTAAGTATGACTGCTAGCCTGTGGTGACTTCTCTGCGAGCGTAAATGGTCCGCTAGCCTCGAACAACGACAAGCTGCAGTATTTACCTCGTTGCGTCAGGACGCTGTGCAGTACAGAGACCCTCTTCTCCACGCTTCGCTCTTTGCGTGGTAGGTTTGCACCATTTATGAAGTCACACGTCAAACACTGCCTTTCAACTTCCAGCCCTCGAATATCAAGATCCTGGCAACACTCGATTGGTACCTGAAGCGTGTCTGCTATATCCTCGTGGTCACTGGCCTATGGTGGATTGAACCCTATTGGTTTTTCATCAGTTCCTGCACTTGCCTTATTAGTGTCGCAGTGCAGAGTGGGTGACTTTGCTCGAGTCTGAGGGGTCTTTTTTCGTTGTTACTTCATTCCATGTGGGCGAGCCAATCAACCGGGGTGTTAAACATAGCTGCATACTTAGCTGGAAACTGGGTATGCAATTTTCTACATCAACGGCTGATATTCAATAGAGATACAGTAAGCCGTTGTCCAACTAGAAACCCGATATCCTGGTCATGAATACAACCATCACACAAATCATTCAAGGCACCCCACGCTCCGACTATTCAAAAGATTCGTACTCGTACCGAGACTCACGGTCCCATTTTGCGTTTGATTTTGGGAGAGGGTTGAATCGAATGGGCTCTTTCACAGCGGACAACCCTGGGATTTGCACTATTCCTGGGCCTGCAGATGGAACTACCGTTCGTGCTTACGAGGTGCATGCACCCGGCGTCAGCGCTACTGGGCAGTCTGTCCATAATTGGGGATTTGCAAAGTGCTGTGTCAGCCTCTTTCCGTGGATCATATCCTCCATCATTTCAGGTTCGGGAGATGTATGACTCTAGCAGCACTGGGTCTAGATTGGACCAAATGCGGTCGGTAGGGTGTTCCAGTGTCGACACATACCAGCGCTTGTCCTACTATGCACACAAATCATTCGAGGAAAGTGCATGAGCAAGCCTGTATAACGCACGACCTTACGGCATTTTATAAGTATACTATGACTACGCGCAAATCCCAAATCATTTCTACTAATGTTTGACCGTCGCGCCTTCAGTTTGCCAAGATGGGTTGACCCAAGGAATTGATACCCCTGATTAGATATGTTGCAGCGCATTGCGATCTTCGGAACTGGTATATCTCACCTCGAGAGGCTCTACCTTGAGGTCGTTCGAGCGTATCGCAAAAATCCTCATCTCGATGCTTTACTCAAAGGCTTTTCGAGTGCAACAGCCTCGATAGTTCTGCGAGGGGTACGCTCAATGCTTGGCCTTGTGCAGGTGGAATGAGCATTGCCTTCTGTAGTCCTCGCATTGCAGTCAATCAAGTGGTGAGATTTGAGGAACGGGTCGCAAACGGTGAGATGGCTAATTGATTAGATTGATTGACAAGTCAATCAAGTTGGAGTCGCTATCGTTCTTCCGATTTACTCCTCTTAGCGTTGCACCTGCCGGACTTGGCTCACTGACACCAAGGCCTCGAGAAGAAGGCGCCTCTACAAGCTCAGCGTCTGGGCTGAGGAAAGAGCGAGCACTCCCTCTCTCATTCAGCACAAAACGAGTTTGCCCACTCTGTGCCTTGTAATCCCGTTCCAATCCTATCGCTATTACTATCATCCATTGAACCCTGCTACTGACAATTCAAGTGTACTCTAGTAACCTTCTCACGCTCTCAGCAGTCTGCCCCATTTCACCGGATAGCGGGGACGACCACGTGCGCTGCTATGGCGGGCACCTCTCCTCCAGTAAGCATCTTATCCTAACCTCATTAGAGTCCTGCGCTCCAGAGAGTGGCTAATGCGGACTCCACTCCGCAGTTGTTGTCCACAAAACGCAGGGCAGCAGGCCCAATACTGAGTCCCGAACACTTTCGCTCCGCCAAAAGCCTGTCCGGTAGCAATGTTACTACTGGCACTTCCTCCAGCTTCCTCACCCCCTTTTTACCTGGTCCTCGAAGTATGAGCCCACCTCCAAAGCCGGAAGCAGATGACTACCTCAACGTCCACGGTCACTACAATGACGGCAAGAGACATCACAAGACGAGGGGCAGGAAGCGTTATGACCCGATAGGAGAGGATGACGAGCCAAGAGCTGACCCAATAACCCCGGCGTCGAAGCCGCGAACTACGAGTTCAGCTGGTAGCGACTGCGAGCTTTGTGCCATTGGAGGCCACAGCAGTGATCTCGACAGCGCTCCTGGTCCACAGCTGGTCAAGGGAAGAAAGCAGCTTTTTCTGCGTACCGATACAAGAGCGCTTGCTGATGACATGGATATCGATCCCACTCAGGATCGAACATGGCCGCGACTGAGCACTTCAATCAGCAGGGATGATGGCGCTGAATCTCCTGCGGTGAATGCACTGCGAAGTTTGAGCCAACCTCAGCCGACAAAGTCAGACTTGGAGTCTCAAAAACTTCGACGAATGTCCAGTGCCCTGGCAAATACCTTCAACTTCCTTAAATCCAGGACTTCTACTACGAATTCGGTTGCTTCTATTCAGAGTATGAGCCCGAAGTGGAACCTGCCGTCGGGAAAAAGGAGCACAAACACAAGGAGTCTTGCTTTTCGAGACAGTGACCGCCGGCGTCCGACCTTTCGAGATGGCAAAGAAGGATCTGGTACGCTTACACCTTCTAGTATCACACTGAGGAAAGCAAGCAACGCAAATGCTACCACTTTGCCTGGAAGCTCGATGAGTGCTTCGTTGAGTTACGAAGATGAAAACCTGCGCTCCTCTGAGGCGCCAGCATCTGAACTACTTGCATTTTACTCGTCAAAGAACAATGAGACTTCGACTCCTACGTCGACCGATTTTCCATCTCCTGTTGCATCCTTGTCGCCCTTAAATTTGACCCAAGAGAAATTATCTGACATCGAACGCCGGCTTTCCCAGACCACATGCCCGCCAATGGTTCATTTTTCGAATGTTCGAAGACAGAGTGTCCCCGCTAGCAACATCCTCACATTCATTGACGTCCATATTGCGCCTGGAACCTTTGCAGTGGATGCGGAGTCTAAAAAGCGGTCTTTGGCCGTTGCAGACCCGCCAACACGCCGTATCAGTGTCGTTCAATTCCGATCTCGAGACAGTATACATGAGGTCATATGGAGGGAGGATGAGACTACCGGTTGCAGTAGCCTTGCGAGCAGCTCGCGCACCTCAACATCTCCACCTCGTATCGATCAGTCAATGCGGCCTGCCGAGCTTAGCCGTGAGGCCGAAGAGGGTCAAATGAACACAATGCCTGTCGTCTCCGGGTCGTCGTCCATGATCGAGCAGCCGCAGGTCGGCCTGTTCCAATGGTCCTGGGGAAAGACAGCTAATACGTCAGATGTTGCCGTGCAAGTGAATGAACGTAAGAGTAATTGTCCAGATCTGACACGGTTGACAAGCGCCTCTAACCCTGATTCGTCCAGAACGCGAAGATCCTCTGACGCATACGCCGCCATAGGGGGTAACAAGCCCTCAGTCTTGGAAGTCCAAGATATTCTGTCTTTTCCACCACTCCGCGACCGCAGCTCGACACTAGAGTGGCAGAAAGCACCGCTGATTGATATCAATGCACCTTTGGCTAACGGCGGGGATGCGGTCGGATCATATGAAGTGACTGACATGTATGACCAAACGCCTCCTGAAAGGGCAAGGGGGGATCCTACATTGTTGCGCGAGGGCTTTAGTGGCAGAAGATCGAGTTCTCACCCCTATCCTCCTGCGAGGAATGGGCTGAGTGGTCGGGTGGGCTCAAGCGTTGGGTCGAGTTCGCATGTAAGGGTCCGACATGGCCATACGCGTTCGAGTCGGTGAAGAACGTTTCTGTGGGTGTTGCGTTGCTGGCAGATTGTTATGGCACTAATGATTCGCTATCCTTATAACCTCGTTCTTGGGATGTTTCCCTCTGGTACTAGGCACTTGACGAAGCCGAGAGACCTCACTAAGACATTACTCACTATCAGCCATTTTTCTTAACATGAAAGGCGTAAGTGTCTTCGGGATTTACCACTTGGATAGAAGAGTCCAAAATTCGACGGCTTGTCTCCTTGTAGGTCTCCGAGCTTTCAACGAATCCTTTTACCACTCAGCCGATAGCGCGTCCTACCACTTTATGCTTCAGCCATACACTGGATCTGTCGTGGCTTGATTCTTGGGAGTTTCCACGATAAGACGTTGACATCATCGCTCTGGCCACACCCGCCGTAGAGCAAATCACGTCCACTCCGTCCGCAGCCTCCAGGAAGTATTATGCCATTTGCCTTTGGCTTTCGGCCACTCATTGTGTAAGAAGCAATCGAATTAGCGCGACCGAGTCGATGCGCTGTCTACCCACCATCCTCCCTAGCGCTCTATGCCAATATTGCGGAGCTATATACTTACAATTGCCATCTTAGACTTTTGTTGTTTCAAAATGTAAGCATCTATGATCGTGCACCCGGCTGCATTGACTCGATAATTTGATTACCCATTTAGGAGATGGTTCCATCCAATGATGTCGGGTGTATGGCAGGGACTAACCCTCCTATAGGCGACAGGGGAGGAATATGGCCGAGCAAGCGAAGTAATCAGCCGCGTAAGCACTTGCTCCAAGTTGGCAAAGAAGTATCCTATGATGTTCGCCCATGGAACTTCCAGACATTCTGCAAAACCCAACTATGAGAATACATCAAAGCTACTATTTCGGAATTCTTATTGAACTTACTCTAGCAGCGTCGTCGCATACGTTGTCGTCTCTGCAGCTACCCAGCACAACTGATCATAATCATACATTCTCCGGCTTGCTGTTACCAAACTCATCCAATACCAAACCCTCATTGCTGTCTCTCCTGCTACCGAATGCTGCAACCGTCAACACAACACTTCTCTCTCTGCAGCTTGCCGGCTGCGCTGCTACTAACGACACGCTCTCGATCAGCTCATCTCGACCCAGCCTCCTGCCGCTTGATCCGTACTCCTACGAGGTCCCCAATAGTCTCGTCACCGTTACGACCTATTCATACGTCGCAGCCATCCCAGAAGCCTGCGCACGACTCTGCATCAGCAAAGCTAATAGATATATGTTATTGAACGTGAGAAATTTCGAAGAGCCTATCAGACAGCATCTGAAGTATTCCTCCCTTTCAATAGATCTCACACTGAATCCATGGTCCACGATGACTTGGGACATGTGGAGAGCGACATTGAAAGGTCTGGAGCATTTCGTGAGTGCGTATCAGGCTGTTGGCTTGGACTTTGATATTGAGATTAGGGATCCGAAGGGAGCGGGAGAGTGGATGACGGGGGTGGGGAGGATGGGAAGTTTGTGACCTGGCGCATGGCTTGCAATTCGAGAGGCTAGTACTGATTCATCGTGTGTTCGTCCAACATCAATCTATTCGGATCTCCGTCGAGCAGGACTAGGGATCTATGTCGGTCTTTGGAGGCGTGGCAACTTGTCACGATGCAGATCCATCCCACTGGCAACGGGCGACTCCTGCATTTTCCAGCCTCCAGCATCAATCGTCGTTGACGACTCGACTTTCTTGAGTGGCTTCGCTTGCGGAGAGTGCTATCGCATAGCTCGAACCGAACGCCAGATTGGCGCATTTTGCCTGGTGGCGCCTTTCGGAACGATAAACGGGGCCAGAAACATATTGAATGATCAATCGACGAGTAATCTACTCGAAGAACTGACAGCAAGGCTGTGTTTGATGCAGGCTAGATCAGATGTTTGGGTCAGTCGTTGGTTCTGAGATGCATGGCGCCAGTCTCTTCTTGTTCTTTCTATACCGTTATACAGCCATAGTATTGGCAATCGCTGACCCTCTTTCGAGACTTGGTCTTCCACAATTGCGATTAATCTGTAGCGGCCTGCTTCACCACGAGCAATTTTACATTTGGCAATGACTATCTTGAAGTGTCTCCTGATGCGTAGGTCTCTCTTGGAGAACCGATTGGACTAAGTTACAGTCTAGTGAACATTAATCGTCAGGCATAGTCTTCCAAAAGCGTTCTTTCGATGGGGCGGTCCTCAGGAAGAGATCTGATATAATCCACCGAGGTGAGACATTCTAATTTAATTTACTGACACCGATATTGGCCCCCTAGGCCTGTTCGGCCTCACAAAAAAGGCATATGATTTCCCACGCCAAGACTAGCATCTTGTCAGATATTTTCACGCCAGGATAGGCTGGATCCTGTTTATCTGGTTAGTGGCTTCTCCCCGCCACTACGAAGCGAGCTGACTATCTGCTGGTTGGTATGAGTAAGACCTCTCTACCCGGGTGGCCGAGGCCTCAGATCGTCCAGGTACTGGAGAGAGGGGCTTGCTGCTTGGGACCGTTGCATCCACAGAGAACAGACACTTTCACGTAACGCGTTCACCTTTTTATTCAGCGAGGGCCCACTCGATGTCTCATTATACCAAAAGCGTCTTGTGGCCGTTGGAGCTTGGTATGGATTGTTCGGCGTGCCTTTCCTCTATCAAGACATCAACACACTGTTCCATTCACTGATCCCACTGGCTGATACGACGGTGCATTCGTGAGCGCGTATGTTGTCAGGCTTACTCTTTCAGGCCCCCCGCGAACAAGGGTCAAACATATTGCCTGTATCAACGGTCACACCGGTCTATCGCTACTCCCCAGGTGTTGCATAAAGATTCGATCCACCAAGTGGAGAGAACGTGAAGCTCTAAGCACTCGCCATACGATGTACTGTGTCTGCCCGCATCACTCGGTCCTGAAATCTTCTCCTCTGGAACTAGGACCATGAGTTCCGCGAACCGAACCTTGTTCTCTCAATCGTATAACCATCAAACCCTTCAAGAATTGCCCCTGGATTCTTAGTCTCAGCCTCATCGGTTACAGGGCCATCGAACACTCTTGATCTCACCTCTATGACACACATATTTCCAATCGGCCGGATTGTATTCAACAATTGATCATGATCCCTGCCATGTTTCATCAACAATGCGGGATATGTCAATCGCGTTACGCGCTCGCACGGGTCATCATTGCTTTTGTGCTGCGTCCGGCTGCAGGCAATGGGCCCCCTGAGTAGACCGCTCCCTATTTGCGCCGCGAGCTTCGATAGCTGAGCTTGCTATATTGGGATTTCCAAATCGGCAGACTGCCGCTCATGGCATGCAAATCCAGCGTAAGAGCAAACCTTGTACGAGTCTTTACCTCGCACTGGAGTCGGAGTCCCGAAGCGATGGCTAAGCTCATTCGCCATAACTCGTATAATTTTGTCTACTATCAAAAAAACCCACTTGTGCAGAAGTCTAGGAACACAACCGACGGCGGATTGCCCTGGGTTGAATCCCTACAAACCCGTGTCGCGAGACATATGTATGGGTTCTCGTTCCGTGCCTTGAAATGCTTGGTGACTTCGACCTGAACAACGTACCTCTTATCGTGGGATCTATCCCTAGCCTCACCAGGCTTCCTTGAAAGTCTTACGTGATCTCCCTATCCTCGTCCTCGCTTCCTCCTCGCTTCCATTACCAGCACGGCTCAGCGACTTAAACCCATATCAGAGCTAATTACCATGAGTATCATCACATTGGTGGCTATTGCTAACGTCAGCACACTGCCTGGCTACTTTCAGGCGCTGGCTGGACTCTGCCTGGACTTGGGCGCCTTAGTCTAGCTTTTCCCGTGAAGTATTGGGGAGAACGCTACATGGAAATGTCCAACTCAATATAATAATAAAATGCTACTGGGCCATTTAAAGGCGTCTTGCTTTTGCTTCCTCACAAACACCTTTAATTCCCAACGTACACACACATAGCCTCAAAAAACTTTCTTGTCGAGGTCATCGTCTGTTCTTTCGTGACTTACATCCTTACTCCGCTAGCATGCATCTCCACTTGGACGCCGTGGCATTGATCCTTGCCTTCGTGGCTCCTGCCTTCGCTGAAGACGCAGTATACACCACCGGCATCACTGGCAGCGCAGCTGCTGCGATCACTGCAGCACCAAAGGGGCCCGTTCCAGACGATTAAGTCGCAGGACCGATCACAATCAGTGTCACCAATTCATTCGGAGGGTAAGTCTAGAGAACCATGACGGATTGATGGCCGCTGACTGATTTCAAAGTGGCCTATTCGCTTCTTTCGGACACAACCAAGGCTCTCCGACCGCTATCAGCTACCCCGGAGATGGTGCCATTGGCTCTTCCTTCCAAGCCGTCTATCCTCCCAATTGGGCCGGCCGCATTGCCATTGGCAAAGACAATGATCCGAATTTCATCAATAGGGGCAGCTTGATCGAAGCAAGCTACAACAACGGCGCACCGTTCGTTGACATCAAGTACGTCCAGGGCTTCAGTATTCCCGTACGTTCCTTCATTGCTAGCCATCAGGACAGATATGAACTGACTCAAGGATTTTAGATCGTTTGTTCCTGCGGAGGCCCCAGCTCCGGTGTCATCACCGGCTGCAACATCCCGCTCTTCCACGACAACGGAGCCCCATGCCCCAGCTTGGGTCCCAGCTCCATCTGCTTCAACCCTTCCAGCAACAGCCCTCAGCCTACTGGAGTCCCGGCTCCGCCATTCTTTCAGCCGTGCGCTGGTGCTGCTTACACTTACCCCAATGACAACGGGGCAGGTTCCGGCTGTGGGCTCAATTTGATCAGTTGCTGTATTGGTAGCACTTGCCCTCGCGACCCCAAGTAGGCGAGGAGTTTGGTTAGCCGAAGGGATCGGTAAATGTTGGAACGTTCCACTCGTGAATTATTCGACAAAAGCATAGATGCAGGGCGGAAGATGCAGCTCTTGGAGGGATTGAAAAGACGTATTGCGAAGTGGAATGCGGTGATAATTTCGGGTTCAGGACAGTCATTACATATATCATCAAATCATCATCTTGCATACCCTCGCATAGTAATCCCACTACCCACAAAGATCATCGAAACGTCTCAACCCAGTTCAAGCTTGCTCTACCTTGGTCTCTTCCAAAACATCGTCTCCAGCGCTGTCACCGGACGTAGTCTGTAAGGTTTCTTCTGCAATCGGGGTATAGTACGAGGCATTATTGCAGTTGCGTACGTTGCCAGTATCGTTTTGCGCCATTGCCTCCTCTTTTGTCTTGGATGCACAACGATTGGAAGCATCTTTGACTGCTGTGCTTGTAAGGAATGAGCTGTGCGAATCTTGGGTTTCGACCAAACCTCCAAATGTCCAACATGAGACCTGAAAATACCAAGAATCTTGCTTGTGATTACGCATTGCTTGTACCTGTCAACATAACCCGCGTGAAAGCCGTGACATATGTACGAAAACTTCTTGCTTCCCTTACCGCTCAGCCTAGCAACAAAGAAAGCACGATGGGAGAAGGTGGAAGGGGTGTTGCTGTATACATATTGAACACTGTCTGACGCGAAGATAGCATTAGAGGAGGCCTGCTGATATCAGCGCCTTTACTAAAAAGCAATAGAAGCTGGGTTATGCTAATTATCGCAATTTGCCTCAGGTTCATCTTTTCCAATCCGATCACCTTTCTCCATGAGCCAAACAGGCGATTTCACTTTTTGATCTTTTCGACCTGCGGCAAGCGACCCCCGTGGTCATGATACTATTATCGTAGTTGCATTTCAAATGTAATTGATGCTAGCAATCGTCTTCCGCAAGCAAGTCATTAGCCTTACACCTTCATACCAATACCAAAATCCCTGGCTGTATCCCGATAAATAGGGCTGCTCCTGGTAATCATTTTCTGCAATATATGGTCTTCTAAGAATGGAACAATGATAAGAATAATGGCAATAGACAGCCGGCATGTGGGCCCCGAGGCTCGTCAAACATGTCTCGCCGCTGCTTGAAGTGTTGTCTGAAACATACAACGTTTGAAACGTCTCAGCAAACATAGCTCTTCCAAGATTATGATACCATCACGAGGCTCTCGTGAGATGTGACAAGTGAAGGAGATACCGATCCGTAGCCAAACTTGGATCGATAGTACCAGACCTACATAGCCTATCGAGCACTGCGAAAGTCCGGAAGTTGAAACGACCTCTCACGCAACACAGGCGGCGACGTTCCAATTGGTTTCAAGAACTTTCGTATGCAAGGACCGCATCAACGACGAGAGACCCTTCACTACAATTCTCCAGAAGCACTTTGAATTAGTGATGTAGGATTGTTGCGGGAACGTGATGGATGGTAGATAGTACTCCTGAATTCATACCTTTCAGGTTGTCATTGAGCGCTGAAAGCACATGCCATCAAGGAAACGACAGAGTCAAGACTCTACGCTTCGGTACGTACGTATGTTGTACGCATGAGATCAAGGCTTGAGTCTCTTGGATGCAACCAAAGATATTATAATAAGGTGAAGAACCCGCCGAGGTACGTACGTACTGGTACCGTCGTATATAACTCCTAAGTAGGTAAGGCGTGATCGAAATCGCAACTGTCAGCTTACTGCGGGGAACCCTATAAGGGTCTAGGAGTAAGATCCGTGCCAGCCAAATCGAGCGACTGTGATATTAGCGCCCAGATGCTGTCCAATTGAAATGAACACGTGTGGAAAGTTTTAGCTACGGAAAACAGCCCGCATGCCTAGCAGACTATTCTTGGCTTAATTCGGATAGAGATTGGCCCTCCCTGCTTGGTGGCGTATACTAGCGTGGCCCGGATGAATTTTGAGCCGTCAATGCTGTTCGAAGAACTTCCTCTTTGGGACGGCAGATGCTGTGATGTAGTCGGCGATGCATGATCACCAGATCCCAGGCGGCCAGGCGGACCAAGCAGACAAACCGTGGTGTAACATGACATCATCCATGGTAGCACAGAGTCACCTTCCCTCTGCGGATAACAGACATTTGAATATATAGAACCCATTCCTCTTGCCTCCTCAATTATCTTCTTCTACAACCTCGTTGGTACACCACCTTTCACACTCCAAATCATCTCGGCACTTCTCACCATGTATTTCACCTCACTATTCGCTCTGTCTGCTGCGGTCGCTGGCGTCACAGCAGCTCCCTACTACCCATTCCCACTCCCAGATGGATTCCCCAGCCCAAGTCCTGCCCAGCTGGCTATGATCGAAAAGGAAGCTCAAGGCACACTTCCCAACAGCCCACTTCCAAAGAGTATCAAGAGCGCCGGTATCACAACGCTGCAGCTTCTCGCACTGAACGAACTCTTCGAAGTTGCTTACTTCACCGACCTGCTCACCAATATCACCAACAACGTTCCTGGTTATGATGCAGCATCTATAGCGCCCTTGGACAGACAATATGTCATTGACTCGATCACAGCTGTGGTGAACGTACGTACACAGAAAATCGTGGACATGAACCTCGACTGACACAGCTTATAGCAAGAGAAACTTCACGCATTGGGCGTCAACGGAATTCTCACAAATACCAACCATACCGCGATCGAGCCATGCAAATACCAATTCCCAGTCACCACATTCCTAGAAGCCATCAGCCTCGCCGCAACTTTCACCGACGTCGTCCTCGGTACGCTTCCCGAAGCCCAAACCCTCTTCGGCATCGACGGCGGCGAGGAGACACCCCTCGTCAAATTATTTGGCTCCGTGCTCGCCCAAGAAGGCGAACAAGTCGGCTTCTTCCGCTTCACGCAGAAGAAAACGCCTTCCGCCGCGCCCTTCCTGACAGGCGGATCGCCCGCGTTCGCGTTCAGTGCGCTGCAGCTGTTCATCGTGCCCAACTCGTGTCCTCAGCCCCTCTCAGCAATCAACATTCCCTCATTCAGCCCGTTGAATGTGCTCAGCCAGCCTCAAGCGAAGAACAGCACGCTTGAGTACTCTGTCATGGGAATGGGAAAAGTTTCCTCGTCGGCAAACTCATTGGTCTACATCTCCGGCCAGAATCTCCCCGTGACGGTTCCGATCACAGATGTCACCGTCGTTGATGGCGTGACTGGCTTCAAAGCCAGCTTCCCATTCGAGTCAGGCTTCGCGAACGGACTGACCATTGCCGCTGTGGTCAAGGAAGTGGGGAAGGCGTATGCGACTCCTGACGACGTTGCTGCTGCTACTGTGTACGGGCCAGGTCTCATTGAGGTCGGATAGGAGATGCATGGATGCAGAAGCGAAATGTATCACAGCTCACGACATAGCACGATAACGAAAAGGTATACAACATGAATCAATCTACCAAGACTCGTGGAGCATACTTCCTGCAATCTACGCAATGATTCTAAATCCGCACCTATTACCGAATATCTCGTTCCCCATTACTTTTCCCCCTTCCTGTAGCGCCTATCCAAGATCATGACAAGAAACCAGTCAGTTGTACTACTACAATAGTACCTACACACCACATCTTAACACAATCTGGCCCATGCTATATATGGATGTGTGTTAACGTAAGTTATGTCGATAGTATCCATCCACTAGAACACTACAACATAGTCAAAACTGCCCATAAACTTAGATCCTCTCTAGAACATATCAGAACCCGCCTCACCCAAACTGGAATGTTCCTTTGGGTAAGCATAAGCCGTGTCCTAAACCGGAGGCTACTTCTTGATGCGCCATACCTACCTTGATAGTCTTATCTGGGTGCTTTCGGTCTCTTATACGATATGGCTAGTAGCACTATGATGGGTGTGTGTGCGATTAGGAATTTGTAGGAGTCTGATGGTGAAAGATAAGTATTAGATCTGATATCACGGTGGTCGCGAAGGGTGGTCTGTCGTCCGTGCTCGATGGGAAAAGGTTTCTATTTAGGATCTTGGAGTGCGCCTTGAGATTTGAACTTGATGTTTGCTCGGTATTTTTGCCTTCTTGATGATAGGCACATGTGCGCTTCAATCTCTGGAACTTGGGATGTTGGTACGTGACTAGCGCTTCTTTTGGATGATATGGTGATGATTGATGGCAGTAGCACTGGAAGTCGTTCCAATCGGACGGTCACGCGCAGCGTGAAATCTTGTATCATCCTTGTTCACTGTTGTATATTCGACCTGATCTGCGCATGCACGATTGGCGTCGCCCAAATGGATAGCTCAACGACGACAGAAGGGGTTTGAACCTGGAGTACTGATATTTAGGGACTCTCCATCATCTTCTCTCTGGCCATCTCGGCAACTCCTCCATAACAGCTGTGTCCCTCAATTTCGACATCTTTCAATCCTTTCCGCGTCCCAAACCGTTCAAGGAGCGCTGCTTTGAGTCTTATTGTAATTAGATTCTGGAACGCGTTGGCGGAGGAATCTCTCCATTGGAAAAATATGTGGAGGCATACTTCGACGGCGACAGTAGAGCATGAGCCTAGGGTGCTGATTCCTAGGAGCTTTCCATCATGTTCTCTCTGGCCATCTCGGCAACTCCTCCATAACAACTGTGTCCCTCAATCTCAACATCTTTCAATCCTTTTAGCGTTCCAAATTGTTCAAGGAGCGATGCCTCGGGTCTCATTACAACTCGCGGTTTCTGAAACGCGGAGGCGTAGATATATCTCCAATCGAAAAGTATGTGGAGGCTTTGGAGCGTTTGGCTATGTGAAAGCACGTTCTGGACAAACCAAGCTGCGTTTGCGAACATCCTCCTAGCAAATGGTTGTCGATACCATGGCCCAGGGCAGTTATAATACTCTGTGCCAAGGATTCGAATGCCAACCGATCTGAACCGATGCACGGGGTGGGGCAACGGGTCGATATCAACGGCATTGAGAAGGTCAGTCTCAAAGTCTAGGCCGTTGTGGACACAGACGTGTGTAGATCTTATGTCGATGTATATTCTGTTCAAAGCGTAGAACATTTCTATTGCTTCATCATGAGCTTGATGGCAGGTGGCAAGTACTTGAGGGTGCGAGTGTCGTTGGGTGGGCAATTCGGGCGTCAAGAGTTCCAGGTAGATCATGTCTCGTAGCTCGCGCGGCAGAGCGAAGAAGTGTGACATTGTAGCTTGAGCTTGAGGTGTCTGATATAACCGAGAACGCTTTCGTGTACTGAACGCTGAGAAACAGTTCTTTGAGGTCTGGACGATTAGCAGATATGGGTACTCGCTAACGTGTCTATTGGGTCCCAATTTCAGCGGATGGTCATTACCTTGCTTTTATATTTTCTAAGGTGTTGGAAGGGATTTGGAGCTCGAGTCCATTGATAAGGAAATTCTCTTTGAAAGAAAAATTTGGATGATGAAAAAGTGGACCACCACGGGATCCGGTTTTTTTTAGTTCACTCAAAAAGAGTAACAGATCCTTTGCAGCTTAGCCGCAAAGGTCTGACTCGAACCTCAAAGATGGCTCTTCCATTTGGCATGTGCAAATTAAATAAGAATCCTTGGCATAGGTACCCAGCATCCCATCCCCACGGATCCCATACTTCTAGAGAGTAAAACTAGTCTAGAACTACCATTTCTTACTATTTATGGTCATGGTCCATAGGAAAGATACTCCTAAGAAGGTACTCTAAAAGGTAGTCTACTTTTTAGGAGGTTCCTAAATACTTCTTAAAATTCTAAATTCATAGTTAGAGAATCGGGCCTCGTCAAGTATTGGAAGTCGAACATAGCCAAAAAAAATTATGTCTAAAAACTCCTAAAAAGTAGACTACCTTCTAGAGTAGCTTCTTAGGAGTATCTTTTATATGGACTATGACCCTAAATAGTAAGAAATGGTAGTTCTAGACTAGTTTTACCATCCACATGTATGGATCCGTGGGGATGGGATGCTGAGTACCTATGCCAAGGATTCTTAGATAATTTGCACACGCCAAATTCTTGTGAGCAGACTCAGCCTCCTTATCAGTTTTACCTCGACCTGATTCGTCAATACACCGCGATCAAAGAACCAAACTCGTTCCCGTACCCGGATGAGACGTAGATATAGATGCCTTGCTCAAAGCTATACATCGTCCAAGTAGAGGAAGGATTTGCAACTGATACATGGTACGAATACCGTGTCCAGGGCATAATCCTATCGTAGGCCCATCGCGTTACGCTGAACAACAGTAATTGATGAGCCTACCATGTTGCCGGTGGAAAACCACGACTACGCGCCAGACTGAGAGCAGTACATGTGTGATCTCACGTTTCGTGCGTGACGCTCTCGCGGTTATTGAATACGTCGAATGAGGACACAGGCTCCTCCATCATCGCTCTCGAAGGGGGGTCCGAGCCGGGTCAGGACTAGTCCTGACAGAGCTAGGGTTGGGGCTGGACTCTCGGCAGCTCAACTGCCGGCATGACGTACTCATCGTCGTCTGTTGATGCTCTGTGTAATACTTTGTAAGCTATTACACTTCTTTAGCAAGAGGGATTTAGGAATTAGGAATTTAACAATACAAAAACTCAAGAAACGGGGGTTGCGGATTTACTCGTAGTCCCGATATACCTATAAATCGCCGTGCTCTTGCTCCTGGAACGACTTCTTGAGCCGATTCGAATATAACTCGATTTTTTCGCTTCAGTGACCCGGTTGAACAGTGAAACGACTGCTAGAATGTCTCGCGTGCTCCTCACGGGTAAGGACCCTCCATCCTTCTTAGCCATCAGCCCACTAATACCAATGGCAGGTGGTACCGGCTTCATAGCAGCCCACGTACTCGATGTGCTGCTTGAACGAGGCCACTCCGTCGTCACAACCGTTCGCACTTCCCAGAAGGGCCAAACAATCCTCGACAACCACAAGAACATCCCGAAGAACAAGCTCAACTACGTAGTAGTCGAGGACATTGCCCAGCCCGGTGCTTTCGATAAGGCCGTCCAATCCGACCCACCGTTTGAAGTCGTGATCCATACTGCCAGTCCGTTTCACTTTAATGTCACGGATACGAAAAAAGACTTGCTGGATCCGGCAGTCATTGGGACGACGGGGATACTGAAATCTGTTAAGCAGCATGCACCTACAGTCAAGCGAATTGTAAATTGTGCACTTCAATCAATTAATTGATTGTAATTAACAAATGCCCAGGTCATCACCTCCTCCTTCGCCTCAATCCTAGATCCGAAACTCGGCAACCGCCCAGGCTACACATACTCAGAAAAAGATTGGAACCCCATCACGGAAGAAGAAGCAATCCAGACTCCCTCAAACGGCTACCGTGCCTCAAAAACCTTTGCCGAGAAAGCATCATGGGACTTCCTAGAAAAGGAGAAGCCCAACTTCACCATCACTACCATGTGTCCACCCCTCGTGCTAGGACCCATAGTGCACTATCTCCAAAGTCTCGACAACCTCAACACATCGAACCAGCGCATCGCCGCTATCATGACTGGAAAGGCGAAAGAGGAGATACCTGCCACGGGCACGTTTGTTTGGACAGATGTACGGGACCTCGCGCTCGCGCATGTGAAAGCAGCAGAGTTGCCGGAGGCGGCGAATAAGCGGTTTTTTGTCACAGCAGGCTATTTCAGTAATGAGGAGATTGCGGATATAATACGGGAGAATTACCCAGAGCTTAAGGATAAAGTGCCTACGAAGGGCACGAAGGGTGGAGAGTACCCGACTGATGGGCTGTATAAGTATGACAATTCGAGGACGAAGGAGGTGTTGGGCATTCAGTTCAGGGGGTTGAAAGAGAGTATCGTTGATACGGTGAAAAGTCTGCAAGCTGTCAGTGGTTGATCTACTAGCAATATACAAATGTATACACACACGCACAACGCAATACGTGACAATGTGATTCACACACTTTCCGCGTTGTTTGTACCCAACATGTTTCCTAATGTCCCTGCTGCCTGTCATCTCGCGCAGGAGCGGACTATACTTTCCGAAGCAGGTTCCTACGGCTAAGACACGCTCTGTCTGGATCTAGTCGGTTCACCCAGCAGCTAGCCTGAGCCCAACAATAGGCTCCTCATTTGGGACGAACCGGATCTGATCGAGAACTGGGAGGCTGGCAAGAGCTTTTTTTCGCAGACATCAACAGCTGCTTAGGGGATGCAATGCACTCCTAGATAGTACTAATTGGTGGAGAGCGAGGCGTGAGAAGCCGCCACTTCGGATCGAGGAAATCGGTTAGACGCTACAATGGCAGAACGCGGCGTTGCCAATATCAGTGCAAGGATCATCTGGACTAGTGGGCAACGTTGCTTGTTCGAATGAAACTCGACACGAATACATATTTTACTTTCGTTGCCCTTGTCTCTGCCGATATGTCATCGTGAGGGTTCAGAGCGGAAGAGAAAGGGGCAGAGCGTCGGAACAAAGAAGACCTGTCTTTCAATACCGAAACAGAGATCTCTGGTAATGTCCATCAGTCCCATAGGATTCCGATAGGTCTAGGCACCAAATGTTGTCCGGCCTACTCGCTCATGGAATGTGTAGTTCTGTTTCTGATGGAAGAAGATATATTTTACTCTGACGGCCCCTTGTGCAGCAACGCCACGTTTAAAGTAGCCTATTCCAGGTAGAAATCATTCAAACGAGATCGACTTGCAGATACCGCGTTGTTATTTGATGCAAGTGAGCTATATCAATGCGGTCTAGTCTTGATTCAGCTGCGCAGCAGCAAGCCAAATTTGCGACTAACACAGAGGATGGGGAGCACGCACCATTTAGAGTAAACGCGATGGGAGAGAGGTCTCCCTGTGTGCAGCCGTGATTTTTCGATAAATGCTCTGGATGAAAGCTTCCGTACTTCACTGCATCTCAAACGCAGGCTCTTTGGAACTGCCACTCAAGCCAATTTGTGATCAATCGACGCACCACTCCTGGGTCTCCGGCAACATCTGACCTAACGCAACGAAGTTCCCGTCCAGGACACGGGCGATCCACGACTGCATGTAAGCAGCGGGATTTGCGCTGATCTTCCGGAGCAATGGTTCTAGAGCAGGATCTTTGGCAAGCGCTTTCTCACCCATACCATATGGCCCGTCCTCATGCATGGAGCCTTGTGCGGCCGCAGCAGCACTTCCATGAGCAGACGAGCCTTCCGTTATTTCATCAGCAGAGAGATTCACTGTCTTTTCTTCCAGCACGGGTTGAACGGACTGAAAAGCTGCCTCGAGTATGGGACTGAGATTGTGATGGACAATGGAAGGAGGTAGAATTGAATGGATACGCCGGACGAGAAATGTCTGTCCTTCCTTCCCATGGAGAGAGACTAGAAGAGCATTGGTGGAGCCCATGATATCTCCAGCTCGTCCGCTCATTATGACGGCGAAGCGACTATAATCTATCTTAATATCCGGTGGGAAGGGACTTTCCGCAGCTGCTAGCTCTTGTATGAAATTTTCCGGGTTGTCTGCCACCTTTGCGTTCGTGGCGGCAAGGTCTCCGACTGTAAATGTGTACCAATGGCCCTTGTCGTCCCGTATGAAATTGGGTCTGTCAATCTTCATCTTTTGTATGCCAGAAAACTCTCTGCTCAAAGGGATGGATGAGAGCAGAATCCCTGGAAATTGCACTTTCAACCCGGAAGTACAAAGCACGCCAGTGCCGAGGCCCTCGGGGATGAAAATCGAGGGCATGTTCCCTCGTAGCAACGTGGACGGAGCCCATCGATAGCCAGCATCGGAGAGCTTTGGACTGTCGCTAAAGATTATTCTCCCAGGTATGCCGTGAGTACTTTTAGACCAGTGGTCCCAAAGGATTTTCATCCTTTGCTCTGGGGGTGCTCGGGCCACCGACGCGGCGTTCCCTCTGTCCAATCCGAGAATTGTGCTCACGCAAAGAGCCTCATCAGATGGTTGGGTGACTGACCGTCCTAGTATACCTAGGGCGAGCGTGTGGATGTGGAATGTATGGGATGAAGGTTTTACAGCGCGCCGACGGCGAATAGTGAAGACAAAGTTCCTCGTGAAGTTGTACATCATCAACGCTTCAACCCTTTCATCTATTTTGTTATGTTCTATGAGGAGTTGATCAATAATAATCGCCGCGCGACTGAATTGCACCCACAGATTCTTTGCCAGGAAAGCTTCTTGAAGCGTCCATAGTCTCCGCATCCAGTCGGATGTAAGCATACGGGCTAGAATTTCCAGGTAATCTAAGGATGCATGATCTGTCTTCTCGAGGGCTGAATCAAAGACCAGGACATGCTCCGCGTCTTTGTAGGTTTCTTGCATCATTGCTAAGGCTTGTACCTTGAGATCATGAGGCTCAAGCGGGCAGCAAAGAGTGTCAATCCAGAGCAGAAGGTCCTGATCAGCGGTTTGCATTGAGATCTGGAAGGCTCTCAAGCGGCTGAAAAGGTAATCGAGCTGGCATCTGTGTAACGTGTTCCGTTCCCTGTTACCCAGACCATCGGCCCAAACGTGCGAAAGCGCAACATATTTGGATTTTGAGTCTTTCCTGACAACTTCTATCTTCAAATTCCCACCATTACGCGTCAAGCGCAGAAGGGGTATGCTATATGACTGCAATATTTGGAGTAATGTACGCCAATCTTCTTGCTCTATGGCAATCTCAGCGCATTCACAGAGAGGATCGCGATGCTGAGGTTTAGTCGGCGCTTTCAGAGCATAACACTCCGAATGTGAGCATTGAAGATGGCGGTCTTTACGAAGCGGATCTTGACGTCGGTCCATCTTCTCTAGGTAAAGAAAGACGTTGAAGGCAAGATGGCTCTTCCAAAGGGCATCTGCTTGAGCCGGGCACCATCCAAGGTGCTTCATACTCCCTAAATCTCGTTTATCACCGAATAAACCCGTCATCGGTGCTATACAGTTCAAATTTTGAGCATACTCTTGGTCGCTGAATGCGCGATTGATGCAATGAGAAACCTCTCCAAATGTTGAGCAGAGAAGCTGATTGGAATTGTGATCAAGCTTCGGCGCAACGCCCATCAGAACTGGTCCAATGGCGAGACTTGAGCAATTCACTAAATGATGGTGCTGGGCTGCAGCACTGGAAACGTTGGGTTGGATCAAAATTAACCACCTCTTGAGGAGCACATTCAAATTCGATGTTGTCAAGACCGCCTTCGTCGGAGGATCAAGGGTTTGAACGAAGTCTTTGTGATTATATAGATTCTCTCCGGTAAGCTGTTCAAGAGTCGCCCCCAGCACCTCTCGTAGAAAGGCGAAAAAGATCCACGCGAAGAGGAAATCGGTAGTTGGGGATTCATTACCCAGTATTTGGAGATTGACTGATAGCGGAGTCTGGGTTAAGAATGTATAGCCGGCATGTTCAGGGTACTCCAGAAATGGAACTAGACTATAGTCTGTTCCTCCATTATATGCTATGCGGTCCTCATCACCGAATGATGCGCCTTGAGGGAGAAACTGATGTTCCATAGATACAAAGGAAGTGGAATATCAGCGTTGACTTGAACGCTGCTCGGCGGAGCTCGCTCTGCTTGTATCGCGTGTGGTGTTATCCGTGGGCGTCCAGGACAGGGATCTATCAGAGTAGACGCAAACAAAGGAGGCTCAGCTCAGCTGAGCCTAGCAAATTTTTCGACCTTTTGTATTATTACCCCATCAAAGTACTAGTACGTAGTCATGATCACGCTGTTTACCACATTGGTTCATTCAGAGCGAGAAACCCCCACAAAATTAGTGGTTCTCTGCAATAGGCATCTAGCCCCCTCCATTCTAGCGTCTTGGCGCATGGAACATACCTTAGCGGATGTCTACGAGATGATAGTACTGTATTTCAGCGGTAGCAGATGCGGGTATAGTATCCTACCAGTAGTAGGGTATATATTCGCTATTGCATCTTTTATCTAGAACTATTTAAGGTTATTAATTATATCTTAAAGTAGATAGTTATACTTTAATTTTAGGCCTACTACGTACTTTAACCTAGTACGCTTCTAAATTAATACTATCTTAGTGTTACGGTTCACTCCGTCCGTGGATGGGGTAGACCTATGATTGGTTCTCGTGAAGAGGAGTGTTAAGGAAGCAGGGCAAGCAGGCTTATATTAAACAGGTCTGGTACAAGGTATTATATTCAGTGCCTAGGAGATTACTAGAATCATAATATAAGTTAAGTACGGAGCTCCTATCTACTAGAAAACATCGCTATTTATATAGATATAGGAGATCCGTATACTCGCTAGGTCGCCTAGATCGCTAGCTATACGTTCCTGTCGTTCTAGCGACCTTCTTACCGGGTCAATACCTCTTAACTAATAGTCGACCCGTTAACCTATATTATTAATCTATGCCAAGCCTTTATTTAGTAAAACCCATGATTATAATACTATCCCTCCTTCCTTTTCTTTCTTTATCCTTAAAGATGTACCTATGCCTTCGCATAAGACTTCCTAGCGCCTGAACCTAGTAGAGTAAGTTCTTCTTAGGGGCGTCTTAGCTATAGCTACCTATATCCGCTGCGCTTAATAATAGAAGGAGTATCGACTTTCTTCCTTATCCTAGAAGTATAGCGAGTGTATTCGTACTAGAAAGAAGTACGAGCCGGCTAAGCCGGTTATTAATTTTAGTAATATTAACAGAGCTATAGAGAAGCTTAAATAGGAGGAGATTAAGACGGAAGCTACCTAGGAGGCTACTAATAAAATTGCCTGTGTTAAGTAGTTAAAGCTTAAGCGCCTAAGGACGCAGAAACATTTCCTTAAAGAGAAGGAATAATAAATATTTAATAAAGGGCTAAATAATATTAAAGAACTAGAAAGGCTTAAGGATCTAAAGAAGGTATAGGAAGTCTAGAACTATATTATAGGAGCGTCGTTAATAGATGATTTCCTGAATACTAATATATTCCTAGAGATACTTAACTGGCTATCCCCTAGTTCGCTTTCTAGTGAAACTGTCGTAGAAGGCTCTAGTACTATCTAAGATATTTAATAGGTTCCTAGGTATTTTCTAAGTCATCGTAGCCTTTTTACTTAACTAAGTATTTTTAACCTTATTTATCTAGGATCCTCTTAACTTTATATTCTTTAGTCTCAGCCTTGAACCTCTAACTTTCCTGAAGCGGTATCTTGGAGTCGGCTAGTTCTAGTAAGGAGATATAGAATACTAGGAGTACTTTGGCGTTAGGTAGTAACTATAACTCGTAGTTAATAGCCCCCTTTAGTTACTTAATTTAAAATGGTCTAACTTTCATATAGTCTAGTTTCTTACTTAGTCTCTTACTCTTTAAGTTTTTAGTATAAAGGTATACTTTATCCCCCTTCTTTAATTAAGGATATATTTTTCTTTTCTTATTAACTTATTATTAAGTTTTAGTATTAACCTTATTAATTATTTACTATATGTCGCTATATAGTCTTTTCATATTAGATGCTAATACCGTTGCTTTCTCCGCCTTAGAACCCTCTCTTAGTTCTAGAAACAAGTTGGCGTGTCTTCTATAATTCGTAAAGAATGGAGATAGTCTAGTTATATCCAATCTTTTATCATTGAGTACTAATTGTGCTATAGGAAGTAGTAAGACCTAGTTATCTTATTTATAACTAATATAGTACCTTAGGTATACTTCTATCGTTTAATTAATACGTTCTATCTAACTATCTATTTCTAAATAGTAAGTAGTTGATATTCGTAGCTTTATTCTAATTACGGCGACTAGAGTCTTCTAATAATAAGACGTAAAGAGTCTATCTCTATTTAAAGTAATAGATTTAGGTATACTATAATCCCTTATTAACTTATCTAATAGGATGAATCCTAGTTAATATACTTTATATATTTCTTTATAAGGAATCAGGACCGTATACTTTATTAACTTATCGATAATTACTATTATTAAGTTAAAGATATCCCCTGTAACTAGATCTTTTGATTTTAATAATAAAGTCTATTATTATATCCTTCTATAGTGTATCTAGAACTAGTGCAAATTATATTTACCTATATTTAGCGTAGCGCGTAGACTTATTCTGCTAGTATTAAATATATTCCTTAATGTATTTCTTAACGTGCGTCCGTAGCTATAGCGTTATATATTCTTATTAAAGGAGCTCTACTATCTTAGAGATTCCCGGATATCCTAATAAAGGATTATTATAGTAATCCTAGATTACTTCTTCAGCGCATTTCTTAGGCAAGTATATCTTCCCCTTATATTAGAGTAGCTCTTATCCTAGTTACTAATTCCTTAACTATAATGCTAGGTTATCATTAATATAGCCTTCCTTTAAGGTTAGCATAATATCTTAGGCTATAATTCGCGTAATTATTACTAAACTCTATATTAATACTAGCGATCTATCCTTTTCTTATTTAAGAATTAGCTTCTTTATAATATCCTTAGATTCTATATAATCCGTACGCCTGCTTAAGGCGTCCGCTTGACTATTATCTTTTCTTAGGATATATAATATTTTAAATTTATACTATCCTAGTAATTCTAATTAATAGACTTATCTTCAATTTAACTCCTTAATTATAGTGAAGTTCAAGAGGTTCTTATAATCTATAAAGATAGTAAGTTCTAAATAACTCTTAATATATACCCTTTAACTCTGAAGTACGTATACTACTACTAACAGTTCTTTATTATGAATATTATAGTTTTATTCTACTACTAATATTTTTCGTGAGTAGTAGGCGACTAGGTACTATTTACTATCCTTCTCTTAATATAAATAAGCGCTAATTACAAGATCCGAAGTATCTATTTCAATATAAGTAGGTTCGTTTACTTGAAAGGTATAAAGTACTAGTGGATTTTAATAGGCTCTTTTTAATATTATGAATACTTCCTATTAACTTATTCCCTATTAAAATCCCTTTTCCTTCCTAGTAATATTTATAAGTAGTAGGGCTATTTTTGAATACCCTTTAATAAACCTTCTATTAAAGTTCATAAATCTTAAGAAGCTTTAAACTAATTTTATATTATATAGTATAGGCTATTCCATTATAGCCTTAATCTTTTCAGGGCTTATATGAATACTTATAGTACTTACTATAAATCCTAGGAATTCTACTAATTCCTTATGAAATTTATACTTCTCTAGCTTAAGAAATAATCTGGCCTATAATAGATAGGTTAAAATGTCCTATATATACTAGATATATTCTTCCTTAGTCTTAGAGTAGATTAAGATATTATTAAGGTAAATAATTATAATATAATCTAGATAAGCTTAAATAATATTATTAACTAGTACTTAATAGGTTACTAGTATATTAATAAGTCTAAATAGTATAACTAAGTACTTATAATATCTATATTAAGTCTTGAATATAGTCTTCTATTCTTCTCTTTCTTTTATTTAGATTAAGTTATAAGCTCTTTATAAGTTAAGCTTAATAAATATCTTTACTTAAAAGAGTCTATCCTATAGCTTACTAATATTTAATAAAGGATATTGATTCTTGATAATAATATCATTTAAATTCTAATAATTAACGTATAGCCTAAGCGTTCTATCCTTTTTTAATATAAAGAGGATTAAATATCCTACTAGTAATTTAGATTCTTAAATAAATCCCTTTTTAAGGTTCTTATTAATATACCCGCGTAGTATAGTAAGTTCCTTTTCTAATAATATATAGATTAATCTAAATATTAATTCCTTTCTTAATTTAAGTTTAATCTTATAATCTTAAGATTAGTATATAGATAGAGCTTTTACTATTATCTCTTTTATAAAGAGATATATCTATTTCTTATATTCTTATAAGATATTAGGAGGTTTATTATTTCCTTTAATAACTCTAGCTTAGTTATCTAGCTAATCCTTATTAATATATACTAAGTTAGACCCTTATTTAAGGTCGTCCTTCTTTAAAACTAAAGTGTAATAAGCTTTAACTAGTCTTTAATTCTATTTCTTATCTATTACTATCCTCTATTAATATATAAGTTATATATTAGTAATATCTCTAGTATTTATAAATATAAGTACTCCTTTCTTCTAATTAATTACTAGATTATACTTCTTTAATTAAGGTATTCTTAAAATGATATAATAAGTAGTTATCCTAACTATATTAAAGGTTAGTTCCTTATAATAATATTAAATTATTACTAGTAGCGAGTATATCTCCTTATCTATCCTTCCTATTAATAGCGTTAACCCGTCAGCTATCTATAAGTTATACTGTTCTTTCTTCCTTCAAGTTAGTAGGCCTATTGACTATACTAAATCTCGAGAAGTAAAGTTACTAGTTACTCTAGAATCTATTATTATAATAGTTCGTTAACTATTAATTAGTATTAGTATATTCATATATGTATTATATTAAGTAGTATACAGGAATTACTTTAAGGTTAGTATATTAATCTACTTATATCTCCTTATAATATAAGAGATTACTCTTTTCCCTGTTTAAGGAGAAAACCGTATATCGTTTTAATCTCTATATACTTCTTACATTTATTATGCATATAAGTATACCATTCTAGTAAGTGGCATTCCACTGCGTCTAGGTTATACTCAAGTTGGTTCTTGATACTATCGTGCTATCCTGCGGTAGATCCTAGAAACTATAAGTTACGTCGCTTACTAGCTAGGTACTAGTTATAATTATCGCTTATATAATCTCTCTAGATCATTTATTTATAAGACGTACTTACTACCTATCTTCCTAGCTCTATTCGAACTTGTGAATAGTACTTGTAGTAGTCGTCGGCGTAGGCTATCTAATATATAACACTGTGTTCTAGGTATACTAAGTTAAATTAGTAGTCTTTAACGTAAAGCTTTTCTTTATAATACGTTTTCTCTAAGTGTTTTCCTTTATTTAATCCTTATGATATAGTGGTATAAGATAGAGAGTTATCTAGAGTATCTTTACTAAGTTTATAGCGTAGCGCTTCTTCTTTTAAGCTTTCTTAACTTTCTTACCTATATTCTAAGCTATACTCCAGAACCTTACTATTATCTAAAGATTCTTATTCTATCTTCTTATCTTAAATATCTTAGAGTTATTGTTATAACTAGTTTACTTCTATCTAGATATTAATGACTAGGTCCTTTAGAACTTCTTTAAGCTTTAAGTCCTCTCATCCTATTAGGATAAGATACCTCGTAGTTCTTATATTAATATCCTAAGATAATATTCTATAATCTTTTAGATTCTTAATGAATTAATATACTTTTTATATAAATTTAAAATAGTGTTCTCACTTTATAACTCCCTTTAATAGTTTCTCTACCTTTATCTATTTATAAGTCGAGTTATAGTTCTCTAGATCCTTAGAAGGTTTATTATATAGAACTCTTCTTAGTATATTTAACTATAATCGCGGTACTATATTCTTTAACTAGTAGTCTCTAGCGAAGTAGCCCGGTTTATTATAACTATAATAGGTTATTACTTTCTTACCCCTTTTAAGCTACTTCTTACCCCTGAATTTTCCCTTATCTTATTTCTAAGTGAAGTCTAGTTCTATTAATATATATTTATATAGGTCGCGTTATTAATACTATTATCTTCCTAGTCTATTACTAGTGAAGATTCCTGATCGTCCTATTCTAGAGGTTCTATTATTATACCGTTTCTCTATTACTAATTTATAGAGCTTATTATTAACCTTAATAGCTTTAGCTATTAATATATTAAGATTATTAATCTATACTCTAGTTTATATAAGTTCTTCTTTAATATTGAACTTTAAACCGTAGTAATATATTATTATTAGTATATTATTATCCCAGTCTATCTTTATTATATATTACTGAAATTAAGTAGAATACTTAGTAGTAGACTTCTTTTAAGATAAGTACTAAATAACTCGTATAACTACTTTATTTTTATTTAAAGGACTAAAGACTTATTATATCTTAATATAAAATTATATAAAGCTTTCTATCTAGTTCTAGATATACTAATTATCTAAATTATCTTTATCCTTAAGGTACTTCTTAAGTGAAGGATGAACCTACTTCTAAGCTCGTCCTCTTATATACGTAATAGCGAAGGCCGGCTACTATACCGTTAATAAGGTCTATCTATTAAGGTAAAGTAGAGCTGAAGCTATATAAGCTAGTCTTTAAACTTTTCTCTTTTACTATAAAATAAGTCGGGTCTAGTAACCTTAGGTCTATCCTTACTATCTATAATTAGGCGTCGTGAACTCTAGACGCTTAGGGGGGGATCTCTACTTTCTAAGGTACTTATTCTAAGGGTGCTTAAAATATTACGGTTTACTCTATCTATAAATAGGATAAACCTATGATTAGTTCTTATAAAGAGGAGTGTTAAGGAAGTAGGATAAGTAGGCTTATATTAAACAGGTCTAGTATAAGGTATTATATTTAGTACCTAGGAGATTACTAGAATTATAATATAAGTTAAGCACGGAGCTCCTATCTACTAGAAAACATTACTATTTATATAGATATAGGAGATCTATATGCTTACTAGGTCGCCTGGATCGCTAGCTATGCGTCCCTGTCGTTCTAGCGACCTTCTTACCAGGTCGACACCTCTTGGCTAATAGTCGACCCGTCGACCTGTATTACTAATCCGTGCCAAGCCTCTACTCGGTAAAACCCACGATCGTAATACTTAGATTAAATTACTACTAAGGCTACTAAGCCTAATACTCGGGAGTATAAGGTTACGAATCTTATTAACGTCGCGCGAAATCCAACTTTAAATATAGGCGATTCAGCTAAATTCTACGCGGGGGGCTAAGGGACTAGGCGACATAGGATATAGGCGGCATGCGATATACCCTACGTACCTAGGTAAGGTACGTAGGGTACGCCTAGCTAGGTTTTATAAGCGGGGTTTTTTAATACTACACTAGTAATATTATAACTAGGGTTATAGTTTACCTATCTATACGTTTATCCTATATAAACCGTTTATTTAGCATTACGTATAAATTCTAACTCTGCCTAAAGGTAGAAGTTTTTTAATATACGTCTTAATACTACTACGGTAAATAAACCGTGTTACTACAGTATACTTATTACTAAGACTTCTGCTAAGGTAGTAAAGTATACTGTGTTTTCTACTCCATGTATTCTTACCTCCTTAGAGTACTTAGTACATGGCTATGTTCACGTTGTTTACAGCATGGACTAATTCTTATGTGACCCGCGAGCCTACTTAGACAAATCAAGCCTACAATCCGTCAACTCACCGCATAGCCATTGGTACGCTTTCGAGTCGTAGTATTCGAAGGGCTATTATGGTTACATTGCAGCAATCCATTCCCCTTGTTACATAGGCGAATGCCGGAACTCTCGGCCGCGGTTCCCGTCGCAGCCATTTGCTTTGCCAGACTAATGCATCTGCGCACCCAGCTACTGGGTGCCATGGTGGGTGAAATATTAAAACAATAGTGGTTAGGCCAGTACGCTTGGCAGGTAACCACGTGAACCTCTACTATTCTACAAATCGCCACTATATGACTATATTCTCAACCTCAGCCCGTGCATAACATGAGCACGTCCATAGCCTCTTTCACGGTGAAATCCGAGGCATAAGTCGTCGCCAACGCTCAGCGAGAGCGACCCCACCATGAGTTATTTTGTCACCCGAGGGTGTGCATACATTGCCTCAGGCGTGCAGCTTCTCGGCTTGATGTTGTCGTCAATGCATAAGTCTGCTGTCATGATCGTCCTCGCGAGCTTTTCCATATGTGCAGGTCATCTGGCAAATCTCACCGACTCCCTGTTTTTATCGTTTGCATCTAATATCATCTAAATCAAAATCTGCAAACACTCGGATCCGAACTGAGAAAGTCTGAAGAGATGGCACCTAGCGAAAGAGGATGGAACGAGATCGCGGTTGGGATTACTCTCGTATCGCTGGCAGCCATAGCCGTTATCTTTCGAATTGCGGCAAGATTTCAAAGGAAGCTCAGGCTTCAGGCCGATGACTGGCTATCTCTGGCCGGCCAAGTATAACATATGAATGTACCAAAATGTACGAAGATGCTTACAGTCTTCATACAGGTTCTTCTATTTGGAATGCTAGTAATAATCATCCTCTGTGAGTTGCTGTCACGAGAACGTCTTAGGTCGCCCTAAGAATTGCAGACTGACGTGTCAAATCCATACCAGGGGCCTCAATCGGTGGGAGCGGAAAGCATTTTAAGACCCTTAGTCCACCTGAACGAACTCTGTTTTTCAAGGTTAGCACCCAAAGCCGGTTTGTACTTGGAAACATGCAGCTCAAAGGATTGCCTAGAAATTCTTGTCGAATGAGCTCGTCTATGTTCTGGCCAGTCCTGCCATAAAATTATCCATTATCTTCTTCTATCGTCGTATCTTCAGCGTTCCAGCATTTCGTAAAGCATCCGCTGCCATGATCGCGTTGATAATCGCCTGGACCATCGCAGGGTTCCTAGTGCCGTGTCTTCAATGTCGGCCGTTGGCGAAATATTGGAATCATGCGATGCCCGGCTATTGTATCAACTCATTGGAATATATTGTCAGTTACCAGGCTGTCAACATTGCTCTCGATTTCATGATACTCGGCCTACCGCAACCCATGATCTGGAGACTTCAACGCCCACAGAAGGACAAAGCGGCCTTGTCCGGCCTTTTCCTGGTTGGAGCCTTGTAGGTGCACTGACGGGCTTGCTTCCTAGCGATATCTACTGATTGTCATAGCGTCTGTGGTGCAAGCGTCTACCGCGTGGTGGCATTGAAACAAATCAAGGCAGAAGACTTCTCCTGTGCGTGTGCCCCTGCTCTTGATCCTGTATAAGCTTCGTCTGTGCGCGGTTCGTCAAACTTTTTGGCTTAGAGGCATTAGACACACAGTACCGTGCAACCACCTGGACGTTGGTTGAGCCTTGCATCGGTCAAGTCTGCGGCTGCCTTCCTGTTATACGAGGCCTCTTTCACCACAAGAGAATTACGAATAGGGGAAATGGAGCTGGCAAAGCCATTGCGAGGAAATCGCCCAATACATTCAAAAACTGCAAACCCAATGCCGCTCACCTCGGACTGAGCAGCGACTCGTTTGAATATTTGCGTATGAACGATATGCCCGCGCTGGAGGGCCGTGTTGGGAATAGCGCCGTTGACTTTCGGAAGGACATCCATGTCGTGACGGATGTGGATGTGGTCTGATGGCACGAGAATGGCGGAAAATGCTTTCTGTGCTCGGTATGATTGATGATTTCTACGTTTTTCCACGTGCTGGGGTCAAATCAGCTTATCAGATAGCACTAAGGTTGAGCATGTCGAATTTATAGCTTTTCGTATGGCACCAAACTCCTAGGATATCAAAACACGCTGGCTTGTTGGGACAAAGGACGGTGTATGTAGCCGACACTACATAGTAGGCTATAAATCTGCTCGCCCACCATAGGGCTGATGCTTGGCGAAGGATCTATCTGTTTCAACTTCGATCCTTCTACACTACGTACAGAGTAACCAGATGTTCAGGCCGCGGCGTCCTGCCACATTACGGCGTGCTCTGAATTGCTTTGACACACCCTCCCGCTTCCCTCCGCTCTCTGCACCTCTCCAAGTTCATTGTCCCTAAGCCCATCTACAGTGGCTTCAAACAAGAGAGACAGCAACGATAGCACGAAGCCCAAGATAGCGATGAGATTCAATGAACATGACAAATCATCTGATGTCTATGTTCAGTTCCCTGATGGCTCACGACCGCTCAAGGTGCCACGCACGACAGAAGAGATTGAAAAATTCTTCCCATACCAGACCCCCAAACCAAAAACCCCAGAGCCACTACCGCTTGATCTACTCAACAAAGCCATCGAGGACCCTGGCTCCCTCACTGAAAAGGATAGGCTGGTAATTCTAGACTGGGTACCTGAAGCCGAGGCGGATGAGCGATGTCGCGAGGCATGTGGTATGACCTGGCAGGAACTTATCACAACAGCTGTTGAACAGCCCGGGAACCTTACATCTGACGATGTCTCATTCATTGAGATGGGCCGCTACACGACCTACAAAGTCAACGGCGCAGGGTACAAGAGGGATTTTCTCATGCTAATGAGGCATCCAGAGGAAGTAAGGAATCTTTGGTAAGAGAAGCCATACACCGTACTTTTCCAAAGTCTTAGACTCGCCTCAGCCTAACCCAAAGCTGACGAGTTCATGATGAGACGGTTTGCCGCCGAGAAAGCCGTCATAGCTCCTCGATACGCCACAGCCAAGCACAATGCTCTCAACGAAAAAAGGCGCTTTATCCGCGAGCGAGATGAGGCGCTTTCGCATCTGACCGAGGACGACAGGAACAATATCCGAACATCGACATACAATCCATGGGTCGCTCAGCTGACGGCTTCTCCACAACCACACTTTGGTTTCGTATGTTTCAGAACCGCCTACGACGACGATGAGGCATGGAGAAAATACAAAGAGCATATTCTCCGAACCTCGTCTTTAGGTTTTTTGGCAAAGCGTGGCATGGACCTCGTGAGTAAGAAGTGGAAGATAGATTTCATCGACGATGACAAAGAGAAGTGGGACGGTGCAAGTCTTGAGGACATGTGCAGGTCTGCACTCCCTCCATTCCACCATCATCAAACAGTCTATTGACTCGCCCAGGTTCTTCAACAACCCGCTTTCATCCTCTGTTACTTCCTCCATCTCCTCCGGCTTACGCAGCGATGCGTTCCTCTTCGCCGATGCGAGCACCATCTCCTATCTCGACCATCCGGCCAGTGATCCCTCGACAATAGACCATATCCCTCCACCAGGCGCTCCGCCGTACAGCACAGAACATCTCATACCAGGCTACGTCAACGTAGTCGACGCGTCCTATGAGCCTGCAAAAATCTATGCCCATAACTTCAAAGGAATCCTCAAGGTGCATCCCGCCCACCTCGCAACGACCTTCTACCAGACTCATAATACGAGGACAAAAGCAAGAAGAGGGCTCGGAGCAGTGGTGGGGTTATAAGCAGGACTGGGAAACGATGTATATGCGTGCGCATGGGAGATTTGGTCGCAAGGGTGGTATCTATCCACCCAAGTGGAGGTATAATAGGTGACGGATGATGATGAGGATGGTGGTAACACTGGATATGAGGATTGATGCTGTGATGAAGATACGTGGAGAAAGCCTAGTATGCGCTTTCTTCATGACGGACGATGCTATTATACTGCGTCGGACGAACGAGCGACGGCCGTGAATAAATTAAAGAATACTCAATCATGTTAAAAACGTCTTCGTTCAAGCTCCTAATGAGCTTATTCATCTGTAATCGCCATGCATTTCGCTATCTCACTACGTTGATCCCGTGTTGTATGCCATATTCTGTACCATTTGAATCATCGCTTTCCCATCAATCCAACATACATTAAAACTCGCCTGAATCATCCTTCTCGCCACGATACTTACATTCAAGATGGCTTTCTCCTAACTCTATCTCAAAGCCGTTCCCCTCTGGCTCTTCAACCGCTCTGACAACGCACAAACTGCGTCCTAGGTGCACTTGCAGGCTCCGAGCGAGCATTGAAAAATATGCTGATTGCCACGCAAGCAAAAAACTACAACAGATTGAGAACATTCGCGCTAATGTAACTGACAGTAGACTTCCGCTTTTCACATTACCCTCCAACGCCGCCATCCTATCAAAACCCAGTCACACTCTCCCTACAAATCCATTGCTGTCCTTGTATATATCGTAATCGCATCTGGTCGTATAAGTAGATGCAACAGTGACAGGCATACTTGGCTCCGATCTCAGCGGCTGTCTCGCACGATAATTATCTCCGCGCAGTCCTAGGATAAGCGGCGAGACCTGCACGAATTCTGAAATGGGTTTTGAGGAGGAGGTGTGGCTGGGACTTGCTTTCTCCCTAAGCTGACTCTTCTTGTTCGAGGGACGTTGATGACCGAGACGCTAGTAGGGATTGACCTAGGTTTTGGTCAATGCAGCTTGGCTAGTTTGGGGATTGAGATCGGTATTGGTAGTAGGTCCTCATTGAGATAAGATCGCGAGGAGTACTTTGATATAATCTTCGGTGATCTGATGGGAGGCCTGCGAATCCCCGCCGTTTCGAGGCCACTCCTTGAGCTCGTGACGGAGATGGGTGGGTGGATAGGGATGGTATGTCGTTCCCTCAATCTGAGATATTGTGTCACCACTGAGTTGGGGGCGGGAGTTAATGTAAGCGCCCTCTCCGGGACTGAGAAGTCCGTTGATGTGCTCGTTCTGCAGATCCAGCTCCCCATTGTCGACAAGTTCTTGAGGGATGTTCCTGAGGCTGCTGTTGGGCATTTCTTGAGGTGGGATGTTGGAGAGAGGCGGAGGCTCAAATGCCTACTTTGGAGGGCATCTTCTGCTTCGCACTGAAGCGCAGACATTTTGGAACGAAGCAAAGTAGCGTGCGTGCAATGATAATAATGACCGTTACAGCGCCAATGCTTATTCGAATGATAGTCGTTTTGGCAATGTGATGGCCCGTGGTATCAACGACGGTGGAGTTCGAAGGACGAACTGTGAGATACAACAGCAGATAGCGGCAAGCAATTCAATGATGGTGTTCTAAGGACATCTTATAGTCCAACTGCGCGCTAGGCCCGCGGGCACAAAAGGTGGGAGCTAAGAACAGAGACTTACAAATGCTGCAACGTGTTGGACAAGATAGTACCCCTGGAGAGAATTTCAGTGCCTCGATTGGTCGGTAGAAATGCTCCTTTCACAGTCTACCTTACTAGATGAAATCCAGATATTCTGGCCAAACAGAACTACGCCAGCTCCAGCTTTGTTCGAAATTCGAAAATGTTTTGAATGCTGCCACCTTGTCTCAAAGCTAGCCTTGACCATGCCGTCCAAAAATGGTTCAAAGTGGTTGAAGTGAGGAAGTAATGACAAAATATCTATTGTCAAAGGTTGATTTCATGAGCATTCGTATTGCCACCGCATGAAGTCAGATCGTCAAAAGGTCGCAACGCCTCAAGGTCAGACTCCAACGCATACTGATGCACCCCGATTCTACCCAAATAAGATAATGCTCCCTATGACCAGCCTTGACACCTGCTTCGTAGGGATACAGATTGCAAAGCATGAAGCCTATCAAATCGTTGTCATATATCATTTCTCTAGTTCGTTAGGATGAAGCTTCCTGCGATGCATTTTCGACTCCCACAGAAGGATGTTTCCTATCTCCGCTCTGTTTCGCCAAGTCCGAATTGACTCTGGATGAAGACGTGATCTTGAAATCTGGCAGATTTATTGTACCAGCGCGCAAGCTGTCCTGAGCTGCTCTATCCAGTTGGACTCGGTGATCGTCCTGCGCAATGCTCGTCATCTTTCCTTGGTCCACGGATTCTTCTCGAAGCGTGGTGCTAGCGGAGCTCTCGCCTCTCCGACGACCGTGAATGTCCGCTCCACTCGAGTTCTCTTCATGCTTGGTACTCTTAGCCTTGTCGTCATCTCCAACCATTGCAGCAAGGCTACGGAAGTTAAACATTGGCTCAGTTCCTGCTCCACCACCAGGAGGGGTTCCTGAAATGTAGGTGTCTTGCGCCGAAACTGTGGATGGTATATTGATTCCACTGGCACTTGGAGACACGTCATAAGAGGAAGTCTGACCGTGATTGTCGCTCTTCAATGAGCCGGGATTAGACCCTTCGATGGATGATGCGGACGAGGAAGCGTTCGATAGTGTCCTAAGATGAGATGGTCTGTATGCTGATGATGAATACGGGGAAGAGAAGGCTGTATCGCCAGGAACTAACTGTGCTCGAGCACGCTCCAGATGTTCCTGGGGATCACCTGTCACTGAAGCCTGAGTAAAGGCGGTCGAATGCCCGTCAATCGAATTATTGGCATTTTCTTGCCGGACAGCTTTCCCTTTTCCAATGAACGAAGAGAGATCACCCTGCGAGGCGAACGCTTCACTGGAGGTAGTGTTAATCCCTGTAGTGCTTCCGTTAGCGCTACTTGGATATACTCCAGCCTTCCTAGCCGCTTTCTCCGCTATTTTATCGGCCTTCTTGTTTTCTTTTTCCTTTTTCTTTACCTCTTTCTTCGCATCTTTCTCCTCTCGTTTCCTCCGATCTTCTTCTGACGCAAGGCTAAGTCGAATGGCTTCCATCATCATCATATCTTCTAGATCATCGACTCGATTCCTTCTAGAGCTACCCCTGGGCCCAGGCACCATAGAAGATCCGCCCTCTTCTGCTCGGGTCGCATTAGCCGCTGCATACCTTTCAGACATCAGAGCCAACATATTGATTTGAGTCGTGTTAGGTCCGGCTGGAAAATCAGCACCGCTTGTCCGCCTTAAAATCCCCCGTCTTCCAAAAGCGCCAAGTGCTCTGTCGGGCTCCTGGCGGCTGCCCATCAGGTAAGCAGCAGTATGGAGAGCTGTGGCGGCAGCAGATCGGCGAGCGGTATGAGCCCTGGCAGTAGCCAACCTTTGATGCCAATCCGGTCGCACCCTATCTGTTGTGATGACTGCAGGAGACGTCACAGATACGGAGGTGGTTCTCCGACGGCCAGAGCCTGTCAGGGAAAGCCGTCCACTCATAGCAGAAGCCAAGGAGGAAGCAGAAGACGTGGCGGAAGATGCAGTGGCCAATGGATGGGTTGAAGTATGATTGACATAAGTCAAGCCTCTGCGAAATGGTGGCGGGTCGTAGGTAATACCGAACTCAGGTTGGACACAGAACGGGCAGGCGGCAGGCTCCGAAATCAATTCATCAGGGTCTACGCCGTCTTCAGTCGGAGGTGGTGGTGGAGCGGTTGGGTCAGCATGTTCGGGAGGATGAGGGTCAGGGCGCTTGATCTGGACGAAGCATTCTGAGCAGATTGCCTGATCGCAACATCGGGTATTGTTCAGATATGGAGGATAATATAGGAAGCAGATTGGACATTCGGCGGCGTCTTTATAGAGATAGGCCTCGATGGGTTGACCACTGACAAATGGGTCTTTTGGCAATTGCATCTCACGAGCCGTCATGTCGGCTTGTGCACTTTTCGGCGACGTTGTGAGAGCCGCCAAAGTCTTGGCACGCCCTCGGAACAAGGCCGAGCCAGAGGTTGAGGAAAGTGGCGGTATGGTAGAAGCTGCGTGGGGAAAAGATGCCTGAGATGGCGACGTATTGGAAGAGATATCAGAGTTGAAAGATTGTGATCGAGAGGTGATGGGAACTGTTAGGCTGTTGAAGCTGGTGTCGGACATTCCCGTCTCGGAGCGCCCAACAACAGCCATTCTGGTATCTTCTTCCGGAATTGCATCAGGAGCAGGAACAGGCTTCCCTCGTGCAGAAGCTACTAGCTGGTTCTCCGTCCACGAGTCTGAATGATCGTTGAGCCCTCTCCAGAATGGTGCTATCCTTCGCTCAATCTGAGGCAACAGTCAGTACTCAACTCTTGGGATGTTCACTCCATCATACCATTAGCTGTCTCACAACTCCCTTGTTGTAGTCTTCTGTTCCGGTGTAGACCCCTTGCGTGACTAGATAACCCCCATCGACGTGCTCTTTCTTCATGCTCTTCTCACGTTCTTTCTCACGTGCAGCTCGCTCTGCATCCAGCTTTCTCGCCTCCCTCTCCTGCTTGCTGGCCCTACGGTTCTCAAGGGTGGGCATGTCCGGTGGCGGACCACTGCGTATGTCCAAAATTGTCGAGATGTCGGGCCGGCTTCCCCTACCTGTCCGCACATTGTAGACTGGGTGTGAAGGGTTGCGATCTGAAGGCGGCGAAAACAATGATGGATCGGGCCCAGACCCTGCTGGAGACGATAATTGCGCAGCATCACCTGGCTGGAGACGAGATGCTGAGGACCTCTGTTCTTTGGTAGCAGAGTTGCCCATGGTCACGGGTTCAGCTATTAATGGCCACTCCGAGGAGGCAGGATGAGCAACTTTGGTCGTAATTGCTGGCCTTGTATGCCGGTCGGGCGATTACCTTCAGCCCACAATGTAGATGCCCCAGTCTTGTTTCATCGCTTTGGATGTCGATGAATAGTAGTCAGCATCCTCTGCGGAAAGCATGGGTGGGCAGGATAGAGTCGGATCAGCGATTAACAGGACAGCTCTATCAATCCTATCAGACAAGACGTGCGACTTTCTCCAGGAATCAAGTAATCTAGACTGTCAGCAAAATTCCTAGATCATTTGGTGGTACTTACTGTAGTGTGTTGCTGTGAAATTTGTTTCAAGGTGTCCGGGATCATGATGAAGGTGGAGTCAAGCTTGCTTCCCGGCCATGCAAGCCACTTCGCAGTTGTTACACACCTCGGAACACCACCCAGTTGTTGGTGATATCCCTCCGTCGTACCGATCTACCCTACAAGAGCAGTACTACGGCAGATCCCTGAGAACTCCGCCTTATCTCTTCGTACGAACAGGACATTCCCCGCTTTCACCCTTCGTGCCTTCATCCAAGGTAAAATAACTGAGAACGCGTGTCTCAGGACGGCGCTTCGCACGCTGTCAAAGAGCTTTCTCCCGTCGCCGTCACAGCACGACTTCGCTTTCTGCGTACGGAAGCGGAGATATTTTTACACCCTCACTCATCGCTCTTTGAGCTCCACATCCACATTATACAAACACCTAGGCGGACTCCCCCCACTGGCAAACATGGCCCCTGATCTCAACTCCCTACCCCCCTCGCCCTACAGCCCACGACAAATATCCTCAGCTCCCTCTCGAAGGCCTCCAGACGCCATGGCTCCTCCGCCAGCTCCGATGTCACCACCAACTCAGTCACCGTCATTGGCCGCTAGAGAGCCTACTACAACAATTATGCCTGCTGGGGACAATACAGGAGTGGGCGTTGGGCCGGGTGAGCAATCCATGCCTTTCCCGATGTAGATGCTATGACTGATATCGTTCGCGGCAGGCCCGCTTCGTCATCCAAGACCTCTCACAGCAGCGGATCTACATATGCAGCTGGAAAAGGAGCAGGAAGCTGTGGTGAATCGCCTCACTCGGGAGCTTTCTCTCCTTCGGCAACAGACAAACTCCGTGGCCTCCACGACGTCTTCTGCCTCTGCCGGTCTTCCAGATGCCACCGATCATAATTCGAACCATCTCATATCCGGTGCTAGTTATCCCACACCTTCACGACGGCATCGATCATCATCCAATTTGAGTACTCGAAGTACCACCACTGCAGCGACTACAGCGACTGGGGCCAGCGGGATAAGCGGGACTACAGTTGGAACCGCGGCGGGAATAGCGGGGAGCACGGTCTCAGGCATCGCTCCAGCGCGAGACACTATGGCACCATATTCGCACGCGCGGGATCCGTTGAGCAGGCAAAGCTCAGTTGCATCAAGGCGGTCCGAAGCCTCGTCGCCATCTCTTTCCTCCTCACTCTACCAGGGTGAACATTTTCCCAGCCTCTATGGACATCGACATACGAGCTCGGCATCACAGCAGCAATTTCCGTCGCAATCTCAGCAGCCTTCAAACGTCGGAAGTACTCGCCCATCTTACATACCATCTACTCAGCGCTATGAAGAGGCAACACACCAGCGGTCAGAGCTCGAGATTGTGAAGAGGGAGAACGAAGCTCTAAGAAGGCGCATACGCGAACTAGAGCGGAGCCTCAGCAACCGTAGAGAATCAGTAACTGGCTTGTCTCGGCGTGAGTCAATCAGCACGAATGCAAGCGTACCTCCGCACGGTCCACGTCCCACAGCCGAGGACCTAGAAGATGCAGTCAATGTGGGTGAGAGCGCCGGTAGTGTGGGTGTTGGAGGTGGTCAATGATCTAAACTGTGGAAATGGCGTCGAGGGGCTTACATTTCTGCATGTCAAAAGGCGCTGCTGGCAAGAGCCGGCGTGGAGTGTCAGGGCTGGCGCTGGGCGTGTTTGGTTGGAAACAGCCAAACGCTGATCATCGGTGTAGCCCGATATGTGGCCATTCTATGCACATGGCTGTCGGGTAGCTTGCATAAGCCTCAGCCTCATTCATTCTTCGAGGCTCGGATTCAATGGGCATCTTAATAATGAGCACTGATCGTATTTGCCTTTCAGCTCTTAGATGTACAGATGAGGTTAGCGCAGCGTAGTTTCACCAGCCGATCTACGTCCTCTCCAATACGGGCAGCAAGAGCTACTTATGTACCCTCGTATCTATTGTTGGAGGTACCTCCCTGTACACCGTCTGTCTCAATCAAGGCGGCTATGTTGCTGCTGACTCTGGATCTTTTCAGCACGCGACGTCTCTGGTAGCTCGCGAAACATTTGTTCCGAATCATGCACCGACGGCCCCGGAGTCCTGAGCGCATGCAACACCATCTTCCAGCTTCCGAGGTCCATGCAATTGCCACACAGAATCCATCGACTCGCAAGGAGGTTCCATTCCGGGTCAAGGCTGGCTGCCAGAATACGCACTGCCCTATGAAAGCGGTGAGTATCTCCGGCGATAGGACGTTGTTGATTTCGAGGGTCCTGCCAACATGCCCTTTGTCTGTCTGCTTCTGGACGTATTCGTGATCTTTTGATTGGTGCAGAACCCAGCTGCTTTACGGAGAAGACCCTAACCTTGAGCCAACTGATTTGGTTGTTTAGGCGCCTGCTAGTGTATCTCAAATTCAATGTCTAGGACAATCGCTGCGGAACTATCAACTAGAGAGAAGGAAGAACCCTTGAGGTGTGGTGGAACGGCACTTCGAGATGAACGACAATCCATCGCTGACTCCCGTCAGCATGGAGTCGCCTTCCGCATGGGACGATCTTGACCGAGTTTACGGTCAGATGTTTATGATGGGCTTTGACGGTCCTGAGGTCACACCTCAGATCAAACAACTCATTGAGGTGCATCACCTAGGAACGATATTGTTGACTGCCAAAAATCTCAGGTGTAATACCTTCCCGCTATTCCAAATAGGTTTCTTTTGCTCACTAAAACCCGCAGCTGCTGAGCAGACCACCAAATAACACGAGCAGCTGTCTACCAAAGCCTACAACAATTCAATCACGGTTGTGCGGGACAAAGACCAGTTGCTTCCAATATCCAACATGCTCGAGCCAGATGAGGAACTGCTATTGCTCTCTCCCTTGCTCAAGCCACTGCCGGCGTCAGCGGCCTCACAAGCTCTTGCTACTCAGGGCGATTCGCCAGGATATATCCCATCTGAATCGCTAATGGGTGGTGAGAGCGTATTCAGAGAGCTTGGCAGATCCCTTGCCAGTCAACGTGGTGGCCGCGTCCTCCATACCTCTTACACATCTAATGGTGTGAGACCAGTGCACGAAAATCTTATTGATCGGGCAAGCGCAGTCGTCGTCATCACAGCTAATGCGAATCAAAACCTCTATCAGCATGGGTTCACCAAGCATGTAGCCACTATTTGCAAGCTGACGCAGAGTACAGATAAACGTGGGAAGCCATTAGTGGTCGTCTCGGTCAGCTCCCCATATGACTTTGCCACTGACGCTTCTCTTGGGACCTACATCTGCACCTACGACTACACGGAGACCGCTCTGCAAGCGTTGGTCAACATCCTTGTTGGCGAGCTCTCTCCTACGGGCGCACTGCCGGGAAGCCTACGCCAAAATCATAAGGTTCATCAGTCGAGGCAACATTGGCTTGTGGAGGCGTGGGACGAAGCGCGAGACGCAAATGCACTCGACGGCTTGCTGAGCAGACTGCAGCATGAAACACCGGTCAATGTTACTTCAATTCTGACCAGCTGCACCTCTAATGCTTTTTTGTTACACAACGCGGCGACGGAGGAAGCTCACTTCGTTGTACGTAACAGTACCACTCGAGCGCTCTATGGGTTTTGCTCTACATACTTCTTCCCATCGACTGGCATCGGCGCTGTGGGATGTATCCTTGTCGACCCCGATCGCAGAAGGCTATCGATTGGCAGGTCTCTACATAGCAGGGCAATGAAGGCTCTGCTCCAGAAGGAAGGCGTAAGACGATGCCAACTTGGGACCCGACTGCCGAGCGTCTTCCTCGGAGTTCCAAGCAACAATAGTATGGAACGAAAACGGCTACACGACTGGTTCAACACTTTGGGCTGGGACGTGAGCATGTCCAGGCCAATCTGCAGCATGCTTTTGAATGGATTGGATTCGTGGTCCCCACGAGAGACACTGTTGAGCAGCCTTCAAAACGCAGATATGGAGTTTGACTTGGTCTATGGTGTGGACCACGCAGAGAGCGTCCTGGATGTCGCCAATACCAGCTCTCGACAAGGCATCGCCGAGGTATACCAGCTTGCATTGGCGGACTCGGCTGGGTCTGCCATCATTCGCGCGAAAAGATTAGGCGACGGAGCACTACTAGGCACCGTGGTGGTATACAACAAGGCATCTAGCTGGTCCAAGGCAGTGCCGGCATTGAAGGACACAAGGGAAGTAATCGGAGGCATCTCAAGCCCAGTGATATCGCCAAGCGTTGGCGAATACTCGACCCTTCTGCAGGGGCTGATACTGCTAGGTATCAAACAGCACCAGAGCCAACACGCGACGGCGGTCCTCTTAGACTGCGTGGGTACCTCGCGAACATAGCCACTTCTGGGCTCAAGGCTAATTGTGCGCGTACAGGTGGACGGCGACGGAAACATCGACAGCCTTGTGGCGATGGGATTCAGTGTGTTACATAATTTCGACGAAATCTCCTGCGACGCCACGACATTTAGACTGCCATGACGAACATATGCAGTGACAACCTGATTCACGTTCTATCTCGGGGAGAAGCGGCTATACTTGTACTTTAGATGGGTCGTCAGCATTTGTTGGATGCCGAGACATTGATGTGGGGGTCTGTTTGGTCGGCGAAGTTGGATACCCCTTGTCGAGCGCGGCGGGAGGTGCGCCCTCGTTCCCGCGCTCTGCAGGCGCATTGTTGTTGTTGAAGAGTGCAATTGTTGCGAGGCAGGATGATGATCTGGGCACGAGCTTTGGGTCCGGTCGGGTATGAAACATGGGATCAACAGCGGGAAAACGTGGCTCTCGCTGACGATCAGCGGCGTGCATGCTTGGTCACTTCGTGTTGAGGCGTCAGCCCATCAGAGGCTAGGAACGGGCAGCATATCTATCCGCAGGGTGTCCGCTGATGTCCGCCGCTGCTAAACTGCTCTGTCAACACGCCGCACGAGATAGAACTAGTAGGGTAGTTGGTGATTTGAAACGAGGGGAGATCTGTTTCATGCTGCGAATCCTTCTGATCTTTCTGCGCGCTTGAAACACAAGTCTCCGTGTGCAGGGTTGAGGGTGCATGTCCTGGCTCGGAATGATTCCGTAGATCGTAAAGAGCAACCATGGCGGGACCGGTGGGATGATCTTATGCGCGATGTTGTCCCACTCCTAGTCTCCCACCTTTCCCGATATCGCTCGAGTGCCCGTTGCGGGAGATGATCATCGTCATTCCCCCCGGCCGGCGGCGTTCCCAGTAGTTCTACGACTAGCAGTCCGTAGCCCTACCATGAGGACCCTTGTCCCTTGCACAAACAGAGTAAGCCAAGCGACCCCTCCTCCCAACGGTGACCACTCACGGCTGCCCTCGTACCTCGGACGCAGCCTCACTCCAATCAACTTGGCCCTTTCGCTGCAGCTGAGAAAGCCTCCATGGTAAGATAAGCAGGCATACTTACCTACCCTACTATTAGACCGAACGAGACCAAGACACCACACTTTCACACTCATCCAACCCCGTAGTGTCAGCAGATCCCTGGGAGTACCCACTTTCCCACAGTCCAGCACGCGGACACAGCGTGAGCATCCCTGCGCCCATGTGCTGAGCACCGCCCAAAACATATCTTGACCTGACGATCACTTGCAGATCCGACCACTTCTTCCTCGAGGCCAACCTATGTTCCCGACCCATGCACATACATATCCATCTCTCTCCCATCATCCTATTCCCAGATCCCCTCCATCATTGATCGTCTATCATGTCCTGCCGATGCTCCTTCGCCTCGACATTCGAACGTTGCCCAGTCATGGTTCAGCCATTCGTACAAGACTCGGTCTCTCCGTCCTGAGCTGAGGAGTCACCCATTCTCAATTCCCGCAGCATAGCCACCAGCCTTGCACACCCTCGTTAGCAACTGGATCCCACCTCGTTGCGTTTTCATTTATATCCAACATTCTTTTCTTCTCGGAGACACCCTGTTGGCTCCGTCTGCTGCAACACCGAACGCATATCCTCCCGCTGCAACCATGGACGGCTACGACGGTACGGGCATGCCGTATTTGAGCAATCAACTGTCATTCGATAATGCCGTGGCCGATGATCAATACCTGAACACCCTTCCAACCTTGGGGCTTGATAATCAAGCATACCAACGACAACAGCCATCCAGATACTCGACCCAAGATTTTGGAGGGCATGTCTCGCATCTCTCCAATAGCGCATCAGTGACGGCTAACAGAGGTCTAGCAACAGCATTCCCAACCTCCCTCTTGCCGTCCCGCCCGAGACCGAACGAGCCTTCAACAACCCTTATGATGACTTTCACTACGATCCCATTCCACCAGAAGCCCACGAAGCTCTGGAGCAGCCGGCTCTGGACGCGAACACCTCGATCGATCGAGATGATGCCCTCCTCAGCTTCAACCCACCCACCTACAATTTCACCCTCCTCGACTATTCCCTTCACCGAACATCAGTGTCACTGAATGCACGCCTGCATGGCATGTTCTTCATGGCCGATCCCCCTTCGACCCCTGGGCTTCACCCGCACATGACACCTCCAGAGCTTACGTGCTACCGTCGCAACCTGTTTCAAGTCAACGGGTCGATAAGATTGCCTCGCAGCCTTCGCTACATCTTGATGGATGATGGCATTCGGATTCCGATAGTCTGCCAAGAACTTCAGATCACAGCCACAGAGTCCGTCGAGGGTCACCCTGTGAAGCTGATCTCGGTCCCTTGGAAGACGCCTGTCAACAATGTACCGCCAGTGCCTGAAGACAAAACGGAGAAAGAGCCAACTAGCATACCCCTCGACATCATGTCCAATCAAGACATGGATGCAGATTATGCGACCTTCCCCATTGCATGGAAGCGGCTGCAATTTCGGATAGCTACAGCCAACAACGGACGTCGCAAGGAGCTTCAGCAGCATTTCGTCGCCAGGCTGAAGCTTGTAGCCACACTATCCAACGGGAGTAAGGTCCCGATCGCCGAAGCCAAATCCACAGCCATTGTCGTTCGTGGCCGCAGCCCCAGAAACTTCCAGCAGAGAAAAGACACCGCCGTTGGCGGCGACAAGAGTACCGTTCGCAAAGGTCCAAGTAGCCCTGCAATCCCAACTCGAAGAGCAACGACAGAATCCACTCGATCACCACTCAAACGCGAGCGTAGTGGCGAGAACGCATTTGCTTCCTTCTCCTTCAACGTCAAGGGCTCCCAAGCCCAAGGTCCCAACGCTTTCAGCAACAACTGGCCCAGGCAGACCCATGAATCCTCAACTACTCCAGCATTACCAACACCAACATTCAAAACGCCCACACTTCCCTCCTCCACATCCACCAGCTCCGTCTCCCCACCATCCCTCCCGCAACCCCTCTCGATAACGTCCGACCCTCCCGCATCCCAGCGACCAAGTAAGCTTCCCCGCACCAACAGCCGTCCGCACCCATACAAACACCCGTCGCTACCCTCACCCAGGTCACTACTGTCGAGCAGCGGCCAACCGCAAATCCAGGGTCCAAGGAGAGAAGGCTCAGACATGGCGGACATGCTCTACGAATATTTTCCGCTCGCTGCCGACGACTGGCAGAAACCCGTTGATGCCGTATATCGGCCACATGTGGTGCATCATATCCCCGTGCCGGCCGGAGGGGCAGGTGGTCGACCAGGCATTGGGGGCAGGAGTCAGAGATACTTTAGCGACGACGTGTCATGACACTTTACCAACGACGACGTCTGAGCATCTCCTTATGTTGCGCTTTAGAAAACTACAACCCCAGACCAATCGAGGAATATGAAAGAGAACCGGGGAAGACTGTAGAAATATGCAGCGATACTTCCATCGAGATGACAGATATGATATGAAAACCGGGGCAGACTGTAGGAATAGCGAGCGAATTGTACTTGTACCCCCACGACGACGACGGATTTTCATAGGCAGGAATACCCCATTTGGCTTTATTTCGCATCTAGCGCTTTCTTCATCTCCACTTCTAGGTGAAATCAGCTTCACCAAAAACATCGTTGACAGATAGTGAATGTATGGCATTTGGTGGTTGGCTAGGGAAGAGAAGGGAAAAAAGCATGGCATCTGTATGGATTTGCAATTTAGCGTTGTTTTTTATGGTTGTCTTGATAGGTCGTGTAGCTAATCCATAGCATTATGAGCTAGTCATGAAACGAATAAAGAATTTCAGAGTGACGTGGACTATATATGCGTATGTAAATTTTCGATTGGTAGAAATGATTACGAGATTCGCTTTGTTAAGTCTCATCACAGCTCACGCGATATTGTTATCCTGTCGCTGTATTACCCCCTCGTTCTTAAGATTAGCTGGGAGGGGAAATGGATACTGGGGGTTAGGTGTTGGGGGGACTGTCAGTGGATGTGGAGTGGATTGAACATGTGGGAATAAGAATGCGTTACTACATCACCATATAACCGCTTTTTTATATCATATCCATCCATCTATCATTCCAATTCAGCTCGGGGTTTTGTTTCAGGGTGTAGAGCTAGATAAGATAGGGTAATTATAGTGATTAATTATTTAGTAGTTATTAGAGTTATTAGAGTTTTATGGGAAGAGTGGCGGGAGAAGAGTAGGAGGAGAAGATAGAAAGAGTGGGACGAGAAAGTAGGTGTGGTGTAAGTGGTGTACGAAAGGTATCTTGTAAGGAATCAATGTGCCGGTGATTTTGGAGCAGGGTCTTGACAGAAACGAGTGCCTTGCTAGGACGTTGGATAAGGATAATGAATGTGGGAAACGGTGGTTGGTGTCTTTGTATCTTTGGCCTTGGATTGTACAAGGGGAGTTGTTTTGTGAGGGTTGGATGCATATATGTCTCGATGGTGGCGGCATCTTCGTCGCGCGCGGCTTTGGCTTGATTTGGAGGTGTGGTAGTCAGTTGGACGTTTTGCGAGGGGGGATAGGTTTGATGAGTGGCTAGATGATGGGAGGTTGAGGCTTGGTATAGTATGATTAGATTGTGTAGGAGATGCGGACGCTGTGCGAATTAAGGGTCTGGCTTATGGGGTATTGTTGATACACGTTGGTTGAGGATGGTTCAGCGGTTGAGGGAAGGTATGTAGGATACTGTAAGTACCTAGTGCCAACGTAATGTCTCGAATTCGGGTGCGAAAGGATAGCATTCAGGCATAAGGTTACAGAGCGGGTATTCCTCTCGCTCGCCGGCGAAACCAAAAGTATGAACCGGTTAGCTCCAGGCTCAATTCAAGCGCTTTGAGAAGATATTACTGGTGATTATGCACATCCATGGTAGTTGGGGGACTAATTTTGGTGGCTTCGCTGTGGCCCATAGGCGCTCCGAAGGATTCCCGTGCTGAGTGCTACTAAACTGTTGCAGGTGTATGGGTAGCGCCGGATCTTCCGCTGCTACGGTGTCGCATTGCTTCGATGCCGGAGAGGATGGTGGTGGTGAGGAAGAGGACCCTGAGAAGTAATAGCATCACTGTTAGCGTAATACTATCGACTCGACGCATCGACTGTGTATGGCTTCTGGGACGACTCCCCCTCTCCGCCCATCTGTCGCTCGTTGGAAAGTACAGCCACGAATAGCAACTCACCACTCAAAAGCTCCAAATACCACCGCCGCAGTGATCAAGGCGCAGAAATTCCCAAACACGCTGCAACCCCTGTACACATCCCCATAGATGTCCCCGAATGCCACGTTATGCAAGCTATTGTCGAAGACGGCGAGCGCGATGAAACCTGCAAACCAGAAGAGCGTGGTGAGGAGGTCGAGGGCTAGAAGAGCGAAAGGGTGGGCGATGGAGGACATGAATTTGGGGGCGAGGGCGAGGAAGAGGACGACGAGGATGGTCCAAATGGAGACGAAGACGAGGAAGGAATCCCTATGAGAAGGAGAGGGGATGTCAGTGGATGTATTCTTTGTGGGTGTGG
>JAABUK010000527.1_pt1 | contig 79116 bp, 67 predicted proteins | sample 5559141 | NCBI WGS metagenome assembly JAABUK01 (sample SAMN10711869, study PRJNA513367) | rock metagenome | isolation source: Antarctica rocks | place: Antarctica: Victoria Land, Pudding Butte nord | collected 2016-01-03
ATCAACACGGGAGAAAGATCCTACACCACCACACAACCAACCGTCAAGGCCAATCCCGCAGCGAACAACCCGCGCCAATGGAACGATGACCTAAACCCCAAAGACGAACCCGTCAAGCAGGGAACAGGAAATATGAATGGCAGTTAGACGTGCCCCGTTCACCGTGCCCCCAAACCGATAGCGTGAAACTAGGGAAGGTGGGCGCACTCGACATGGCATCCGCCTCGGCCCTCGATCAAGTCGCGACCCATCCGCCGTCGATGGATAGGGGTGCCCCCGTGATGGTCCGCGCCGCGTCCGAGCACAGGAACACGACGAAACCTCCGATCCCCTCTGGAGTCGTGAACTGCGCCATCGGCTGTTTCTCCGTCAGCAAGGCTTGTTTCACGGCTTCGATCTCCAAGCCTTCTCGCGTCGCCCTTGCGTCAAGCTGAGCTTGTACCAAGGGCGTCAGCACCCAGCCCGGACAAATAGCGTTCACTGTCACGCCGCTATTCGCTAACTCGATCGCTCCGACCTTCGTCAGCCCAATCAACCCGTGCTTCGCCGCGACGTAAGCGGATTTCTGGGCGCTGCCGACCAGCCCATGCGCCGACGCGATGTTGATGATCCGGCCCCAACCCTTCTCCACCATGCCGGGGATCGCTGCACGCATAGCATGGAATGCGGCCGAGAGATTGATGGCGATAACTGCATCCCACCGCTCCGTCGGAAAGTCCTTGATATCAGCCGTATGTTGAATCCCAGCATTATTCACTAGGATATCCAGCCTACCCAGCGCCGCACGGGTCCGCTGCACTAAGTCAGCCACCTGCCCCGGCTGTGACAGGTCAGCGCCATCGTAATCCACTCGAACCCCAAAAGTCTGCGCCAGCTCCGCCCGAAGCGCCTCGATTGCACCTGGCTCGCCAAAGCCGTTCACCATCAAGTCGGCTCCTTGCTCGGCCAGGCACCGGGCGACACCAAGGCCGATCCCGCTCGTCGAACCCGTTATCAATGCCACCTTACCGGCTAGATCTGTTGCGCCGTCAGTCATCGTAGTCTCCATCATAGGTGCCTATGGCCACTGTCCTCCATGGTATACCATGCGTGAAGGGCTAGAGAGCCTAACGAAAGTAGATGAGCTGCTGGCCGGAGGCGGGAAGCACGCGTCCGTTCTATTTCTCGCTCCTTATAGGCTTCCCTGCAACGCCCTGACGGACCACCATCGCCCCATGCGCGCTCCCCCAGCCCTGGTGCCACTGCGCCATACCGTGTTCCGGTCGTTGTGGCTCGCCAATATCGTGACGGCGCTGGGTACCTGGATGCAGAATACTGGCGCGGGCTGGTTGATGACCAGTTTGTCGCCCGATGCGCTGAGTGTCAGCCTGGTGCAGGCAGCAACCATCTTTCCCGTCCTGCTGCTGGCTTTGCCGGCCGGCGCGCTAGCCGACACCATGGACCGCCGCCTGTTCCTGATTGGCACCCAGGTCTGGACGATGTGCGCGGCCGTGGTGCTGGCCGGGCTGACCTATGCCGGGATGATCAACGCGACCGGGCTGATCGCTCTGACATTCGCCATCGGCATGGGATCGGCGATGTATCAACCAGCCTGGGGCGCCACGGTGCCCGAGGTCGTGCCGCGGCAAGATCTGGTGCAGGCCATCGCGCTCAACGGCATCGGCTTCAATCTCGCGCGGGCGCTCGGCCCGGCCCTGGGCGGCGTGCTGCTTTTGTTTGGCGGTCCCGCGCTGACCTTTTCTCTCTATGCCGCGTCCTTCCTCGCCAGCATCGGTGCGCTCCTGGCTTGGCGTCGTGCGGCGCACCGCAGCACCCTGCCGCGGGAACACCTACTCAGCGCCATGCGGGCCGGCATGCGGTTCACCCGGCATACCCCAGCCATGCAGGCCGCCATGGTCCGCGCCATCGCCTACTTCCTGCCCTCCGCCGCGCCCTGGGCGCTGCTGCCGCTGATTGTGCGGGAGCAGTTGGCCCTGGGCGCGGGCAGCTTCGGATTGCTGCTCGGGATGATGGGCGTCGGCGGCGTGACATCGGGCATGCTGCTGCCGTTGCTGCGGGGCCGGGCGGGGCGGGGAACGACCGTGTTCGGGTCGAGCCTGTTCTCCTGTGCCGGCATGGCCTGCATCGCCAGCAGCCACCACTGGGCGCCGGCCGGGCTCGGCATGCTGCTGTTCGGCGTTGGCTGGGTCGCCGCTGCCAGCACGGTGCAGGCAGCGGCGCAACTGGTGGCGCCCCCCTGGGTCCGCGCTCGGGCGCTGGGCATCTACCAGTTGGCCTTCAACGGGGCCTTGGCATTCGGATCGATGCTCTGGGGATGGCTTGGCGACGCATTGGGACTGCAGGCCACGATGGCCATCGCCGCCGTTGTTATCGCTGCCATGGCCTTTGCCGTCCGCAGCTACAGCCTGGACCAACCCAATGCCAGCCTCGTGCAGGCCCCTGCCCCGCCCATGCCCGAAGACCCCGCCCCTGAGATCGCCCCCATGCTGCCGCGGTCGCGAGGCCGTATCCTCGAAACCATGCGCTACCGCGTCGCCCCCGCCGACCGCGACGTGTTCCTCGAGGCGATGGAGCACGTGCAGCACGCCCGCGGGCGCGCCGGGGCGCTCGACTGGCGGCTCTATGAGGACGTGGCCCACCCCGATGGCTGGCTCGAGGCCTGGGCAATGCAGAACTGGACGGATCATCTGCGCGAGGCTAACCGCCTGTCGGAGTCCGACCATCAAGTGCTGGCCCGGGTCAGCGCATTCCACGACACGCTGGCGCCCCTGCCGTGCCGCTACATCGCCGTCGAGCCTGGCCATCGAACAAACAACTGGCCGCAACGCAACGCCGTCCGCTTCGCAACGCTGGACGACCCGGCGCGTTGACACGGCTCAACACTGTCGAGGAGATGACCATGGCGGACAAGCCGAGCGACCTGCCAGACCAGACCAAGGGCGCACGCCTGCACAAGACGAACAACGATCTCAAGAACAATGCCAAAGCGGTAGCGATGGAGGCTCTGCAGGACCGCATGGCCGACAGCATCGATCTCGGCCTGGTGACCAAGCAGGCCCACTGGAACCTCAAGGGCCCGCAGTTCATTGGCATCCACCTGATGCTCGACACATTCCGTGGGCAGCAGGACGAGTGGACCGACATGATGGCCGAACGCATCACTCAGCTTGGCGGCACTGCCCGGGGAACCGTGCAGGAAGTGAACCGGGAAACGAGCCTGGAGCCCTATCCGACAGACATCTATGCCATTGCCGATCACTTGAAGGCGCTGATCATGCGCTACGCCGCCTGTGCGAATGCCGTTCGTAAGAATATCGAGGACACGGACGAGGCCGGCGACGCCGATACGGCGGACCTGCTGACCGAGGTGTCCCGCGGGTTGGACAAGCAGCTTTGGTTCCTGGAAGCCCACACGCAGGAGCCTTCCGGAACGTTTCGCAACTAAAATTGGCCATCATTAGAGTAGGCTTTAACCCGGGTCGTTCGCACCCGCGCTCATGACCCTTGCCCGACCTGGTCCAGAGCACTAGCTTTGGACCAGACGCGGGAACACAGCATGAACGACTTGCTTACGCCTTTGGCCGATGATGGACCTAGCGACAGCTACTCCGCACGGGACATCGAGGTCCTTGAGGGCCTGGAGCCAGTTCGGCGCCGTCCCGGCATGTATATCGGCGGCACCGATGAGGCCGCCCTGCATCATCTCGCGGCCGAGGTGCTGGATAATGCGATGGACGAGGCCGTAGCTGGACACGCGAACTCCATAGAGGTCTCGCTGGAGGCTGGAAACTGGCTGACTATCCGCGACAATGGCCGCGGGATTCCCGTTGATCCACATCCCAAATTCAAGAACTTGAGTGCGTTGGAGGTCATCTTGACCACCCTGCATTCGGGCGGCAAGTTTGGCGGCAAGGCCTATGCGACCTCCGGCGGATTGCACGGGGTCGGCAGTTCCGTCGTGAACGCATTGTCGGACGCGATGGACGTGGAGGTCGCGCGGGACCGCGTGCTGTGGCGGCAGAGTTACAAGCGGGGCAAGCCGGTCACCAAGCTCACGAACGCCGGGCCGACGCAAAACCGGCGGGGCACGACTATCCGTTTCCATCCTGATCCCGAGATCTTCGGCGCGCTGCCATTCGTTCCCGCCCGCCTGTATCGGTTGTGCCGTTCGAAGGCCTACTTGTTTCGCGGCGTGCGAATCCGTTGGGCGTGCGACGCTGCCTTGCTGGCCGGCAGGACGGACGTGCCCGCCGAGGCCGTGCTGCATTTTCCCGGCGGCCTGCGCGACAGCCTGCAAGAGGACATCGGTGCCCTGCCGCGCGCCGTGCCGGAACTGTGGTCCGGAGACGCCGACCTGCCCGCTACCACGAACGGCAAGACAGGCGGCCGGGTCGAATGGGCGGTGGCGTGGCTGGAGAACGCCGACGGCTTCCTGCATTCCTATTGCAACACCGTGCCGACGGCACAGGGCGGCACGCATGAGGCCGGGTTCCGTGCGGCGCTGCTAAAAGGCTTGCGGGCCTGGGGAGAGCAGCGGGGCAATCGCCGCGTCGCCCAGGTGACGGCGGAGGACCTGCTGGGGCAGATGGCGGGCAAGCTGTCGGCCTTCGTCCGTGAACCGCAGTTCCAGGGCCAGACAAAGGAGAAACTGACGAGTCCCGAAGCCACGCGCCTGGTGGAAACAGCGCTTCGGGATCGCTTCGACCACTGGCTGGCCGGCAACCCGGCCCAGGCCGACAATCTGCTGAGCTTCGTCATCGAGCGCGCGGAGGAGCGGCTGCGCCGGCGCGAAGTGAAGGATGTCAGCCGCAAGACCGCGACCCGCCGCCTGCGCCTACCGGGAAAACTCGCGGACTGCACGCTGGAAAGTCAGGAAGGGACGGAGATCTTCCTGGTGGAGGGCGACAGCGCCGGCGGCTCCGCCAAGCAGGCCCGCAACCGTAACACCCAGGCCGTGCTGCCGTTGCGGGGCAAAATCCTGAACGTCGCCAGCGCCAGTGCCGACAAGCTGCGGCAGAATCAGGAGCTGAAGGACCTGATCGAGGCCCTGGGATGCGGGGTCGGTGACCGGTTCGACCGGACGAAGCTGCGCTATGGCCGGGTGATCATCATGACGGACGCCGATGTCGACGGCGCACACATCGCCTCGCTGCTGATGACCTTCTTCTACCGGGAGCTGCCGGAGCTGGTGCAGCACGGACACATCCACCTCGCCCAGCCGCCGCTTTACCGGCTGACCCAGGGCGCCAAGTCCGTCTATGCCATGAACGACGCCGACAAGGACCGTCAGATGAAGCGCGGCTTCAAGGCAGGCACCAAAGTCGATGTTAGCCGCTTCAAGGGGTTGGGCGAGATGCCTCCCATGGCGCTGAAGGAAACCACCATGGACCCGGCCAAGCGCACCCTGCTCAAGGTCGTGGCGCGGCCCGAGGATCGCCATGCCACCAGCACCCTGGTCGAGAGCCTGATGGGCCGGCGGCCGGAGCTGCGTTATCAGTTCATCCAGGACCGCGCCCGCACGGTCGAGGATGTCGATGTCTGACGGTCCGCTGCCCGCGACCGAGGCGACGAGCCTGCGTTTCAGCACGATGGATGCGTGGCCGTCCCGCGACATCCTGGACATGCTGCTGGAAGGACAGATGGCGGCAGTGGCGGCCGTGCGTCCAGCCCTGCCCGCCCTGGCTGCTGCTGCCGATGCTGCTGCCGGGCGGCTCCGGAAGGGCGGCCGCCTGGCGTACGCCGGCGCCGGGACCTCCGGACGGATCGGTGTGCAAGACGGCGCCGAGTTGGCCCCTACCTTTGATTGGCCGCGCGACCGGCTGGTTTTTTTGATGGCCGGCGGCGATGCGGCGCTGACGCAGGCGGTCGAGAATGCCGAGGACCGCGATGATCTTGCCCGACGGGACGTCGCCACTGCTGGGTTGGGCGCGCCGGACGTCATCGTGGGCGTTGCCGCCAGCGGCACCACGCCCTACACGCTGGCGTGCCTGCAGGCCGCCGGGTCCGCCGGGGCGCTCACCATCGCCATCGCGAATAGCCCGGGTGCGCCCCTGCTCGCCGCCGCGGACCATGCAATCCTGATCGAGACCGGGGCGGAGCCGATCGCCGGGTCCACCCGGATGAAGGCTGGCACTTCACAGAAGGTGGCGCTGAACCTGTTCAGCACCCTGCTGATGGCCCGGCTGGGCCGGGTATACCAGGGCCAAATGGTCGATATGGTCGCCCGCAACGACAAGCTCCGTGCCCGGGCGGTCCGCATGCTGCAGGGCCTTACGGGCTGCACCCCGGAGGCCGCCGTGTCTGCGCTGTCGCAGGCCGGCGGGACCGTAAAGATTGCCGTGCTGATCCTACGTGGCCTAAGCCGGCAAGGTGCCGATGAGTTGCTGGCCCGGCACCAAGGCCAGTTGCGGAAAGCACTTAGCGCTTTCTAACGGCCCCACGTATTACGAAACGAGGCCGCCAACATCTCCGCGGCCGTCACTCAAAGTCCGGCCTGGGTCACGAACTTGATATTGAGATAGCCCTCGATCGCCTCCATCCCGCCCTCAGAGCCGTAGCCGCTGTCCTTCACGCCGCCAAACGGCACCTCCGGCAGGGCCAGCCCGATATGGTTGATGGTGACCATCCCGGCTTCCAACGCCGCGCCGACCGAAGCGGCCGTCTTAGCAGACCGTGTGAACGCATAGCTCGCCAGGCCAAACGGCAGCCGGTTCGCCTCCGCGATCATGTCGTCGAATTCCGAGAACGGGGCGACGACAGCAAGCGGACCGAACGGCTCCTCGTTCATCACCCGCATCTCCGGTGTCGTGCCCGTCAGCACTGTCGGTTCAAAGAAGTTGCCCTTGTTACCGATGCGCTTGCCGCCGGTCCGCACTTCCGCGCCCTTTTGCACGGCGTCGGCGATCAACGCCTCCATCGCCTGCACCCGGCGCGGGTTGGCCAACGGCCCCATCTGCGTGCCCGCCGTCATGCCGTCGCCCACCTTCAGCGCGCTCGCCGCCGCCGCGAAGCCCTCCACGAAACGGTCGAACGCGCCATTCTGCACCAAGAAGCGTGTCGGGCTGACGCAGACCTGCCCGGCATTGCGGAACTTGGCCGCCGCAAGCTGTTTCGTTGCCGCCTCCAGGTCCGCGTCGTCGAACACGATTGCCGGGGCATGCCCGCCGAGCTCCATCGTCACCCGCTTCATATGCGCCCCGGCCAGGGCAGAAAGCTGTTTTCCGACTGTGGTCGAGCCGGTGAACGAGATCTTCCGGATAGTCGGATGCGGGATCAGGTACTCCGAAATCTCGGACGGCACACCAAATACCAGTTGCACCACCCCGGGCGGCAACCCGGCGTCCACATAACACTGAACCAGCGCGGCAAGCGATGCCGGCGTCTCCTCCGGCCCCTTCACGATGACCGAGCAACCTGCCGCCAAGGATATCGCGATCTTGCGGTTGGCCTGGTTGATCGGGAAATTCCAGGGCGTGAAGGCCGCCACCGGGCCGACCGGCTCCCGGAGCGAAAGCTGGTAGATGCCCTCCGCCCGCGCCGGGATCACCCGGCCGTAGGTGCGCCGGGCCTCCTCGGCAAACCAATCGATGATGTCGGCGCCGGCCACCGTCTCGGCCCGCGCCTCCGCCAACGGCTTGCCCTGCTCCATCGTCATCAACGGCGCGATCTCGTCGGCACGGTTGCGCAACAGGTCGGCAGCCCTGCGCATGATCTTCGAGCGGTCATAGGCGGAAACGCGGCGCCATACTGCAAAACCGCGCGCGGTTGCGGCCAGCGCCCGGTCGAGATCCGCCTGTTCCGCGTGCGCGACGGTGCCGTTCGTCTCGCCGGTCGCCGGATTGACCACGGGCAGCGTCTTCCCTGCCTGCGCGCCAGTCCAGGCGCCGTCGATATGCAGCAGCACGTCCGAGTAATCCATGATCGCATCCCCTGATCGTTGTCCCGAGTATGCACGGCGATCACAAGACAGCCAACCAAGGCGCACGATCCTTGGTTCCGGTACCTTTTTGGGCATATTTGCGGCATGTTGGACGCAACCGGCCCTCTGACGCCTACCCTGAACCCCAGCGTGACCGGCGTGATCGCGCCGCCGATCCCGGCCGCGCATGGCTGGGCAGCCCGGTACGATGGGTCGTGGGGCCCGATGCTCGATCTATGTCAGGCCGTGCCGGGCTACCCGCCGCATACGGGGCTTCTGGAGCATCTTGCGACGGCTGCTGGCGAGCCGGGTTCGGCCAAGTACGGCCTCATCAACGGCGATATCGCACTGCGGGAAGTTTACGCCGCCCAGGTGTCGGCAACCTATGGAGGCGATATCGGACCGAACCAGGTCGCCATCACCGCCGGCTGCAACCAGGCATTCTTCCTTGCCATGATGACCATCGCCCGCCCGGGCGATTCGGTCCTGCTGCCTACACCTTGGTTCTGGAACCACCAGCAGACCTGCACAATGCTGGGGATCGAGCCGCGGTCTCTTCCCTGCACCGCCAGCGCCGGCTTCGTGCCCGACCCCGGCCAAGCAGAAGCGCTGCTGGACCCTAGCGTTCGTGCCGTCGTGCTGATCACGCCCAACAACCCGACTGGCGCTGTCTACCCGCTCGGGGTGATTGCCGCTTTTGCCGCCCTATGTCGTCGCCGTGGCATTTGGCTGATCCTGGACGAGACCTACCGCGACTTCCTTCCGGATGGGCAGGATCGCGCGCATGACCTGTTCGCCGGGCCCTCCTGGATAAACAGCGTGATCCAGCTTTATAGCTTCTCCAAAGCCTATTGCGTGCCGGGCCATCGCCTGGGCGCCATTGTCGCGGGGGAAGCGTTGGTGCAGCAGTTTATGAAGGTGCTGGACTGCCTGCATATATGTCCGCAACGCGCTGGTCAGGCAGCACTTTGCTGGGCCATCGATGCCTTGCCGGACTGGCGCGCGTTCAATCGCCATACGATCAACGCCCGTGCCGCGGCGGTGCGGCAAGCGTTCGATCGGTTGCCGGAATGGCGTCTGGAGTCGCTCGGCGCCTATTTCGCCTATGTCCGCCACCCCATGCCCGGCACGCCGTCGGCCCAGGTGGCCGAGACGCTTGCGGCGGATCGCGGCGCTCTGTGCCTGCCGGGCAGCGCGTTCGGTCCCGGCCAGGATGGACACCTGCGAATTGCCTTTGCCAACACGGATACGACCGATATCCCGCAGATCGCCGAACGTCTGGCCGCACTGCCTCGGTCGGATTAGGTTGTCAGTTTGGTGGGCGGTACAGGGATCGAACCTGTGACCCTCGCGATGTCAACACGATGCTCTACCGCTGAGCTAACCGCCCTTCCAGCCGGCGTTTTAGAACGGACAGCCCCGGGGACGCAAGATACCCTGCGGTCCGTATGCGGCGGGTGCGTGACAGATGCGGCTGTGACGAGTTGAATACGGACATGGACCTTCCACTCGCGCCGCCGCTCCAATCGGCGATGCCACCTTTCCTGATTTCCCGCCCGACGCAGCAAACTGTGCCGCTGGTTTTCGCGTCGCCACACTCCGGGCGCAACTACCTTCCGGAGTTCCAGCGCTCGGCGCGGCTCGATCCGGCCGGGCTGCGCCGCAGCGAGGACAGCTTCGTCGATGATCTGTTCGGTCTCGCTCCCAGCCATGGGGCGCCGCTGATCGCCGCCACCTTCCCGCGCGCCTACTGCGATCCGAACCGGGAGGCGTGGGAGCTGGATCCCGCCATGTTCGACGACACCTTGCCGGCTTGGGTCAATACGACCAGCGCCCGCGTTGGCGCCGGGCTGGGCACGATCGCGCGGGTCGTGGCCTCGGGCGAGGCCATCTACCGCGGCAAGCTGCGCTTCAGCGATGCGGCCCAGCGGATACACACCTGCTGGGAGCCCTATCACCTTGGGCTTTCGGCCCTGATCGACGCCACCCGGCAGCAGTTCGGCACCTGCTTGCTGATCGACTGCCATTCCATGCCGGGCCAGAGCTTTACGGGGCATGGCGACGTGCCGGACGGGCCGGACTTCGTGCTGGGCGATGCGCACGGCACCACCTGTTCCTCTCGCGTGACCCGGCGGGTCGAGGCGGTGCTGACCGGCTTCGGTTATCGAGTCCGCCGCAACGACCCCTATGCCGGCGGCTATGTGACCCGGCATTACGGACGCCCGCGGGAGCAGGTGCACGCCCTGCAGGTGGAGGTCGCGCGCAGCCTCTATATGGACGAGGCACGGTTCGAGCGGGCCAGCGCTTTCGACACCGTCCGGCTGCATTTAGGCCAACTAACGGCCGATCTGGCGGCCTCAGCAGCGGAGCTGCTCGCCGGCTGAGCGGCCCGTTCACCGGTCCTTCATCGCTATGCGGCATCTTGGGGGCCATGCGCCCGCTGATCCTCGCCGCCCTGCTTGCCCTGCCGTCCGTCGCTCGCGCGGATCTGCCCGTATCGCCGTCCGCGCTTTGCCGTGCCGCGATCACCGCGGCGGAGCGGTCGATGGGCGTCCCGGAACGCCTAATGCAGGCGATCGGCGCAGTCGAGAGCGGGCGGCGCGATGAGACCGGCGCCATATCGGCCTGGCCATGGACCATCAATGCCCAGGGAACCGGCTCCTATTTCGCGACCAAGGCCGAGGCAATGGCGGCGGTTGTGGCACTTCAGGCGCGGGGCGTGCGATCCATCGACGTGGGCTGCATGCAGGTGAACCTGCTATACCACGCCGACGCGTTCCCATCTTTGGCGGAAGCCTTCGATCCCGGAGCCAATGCCCGCTATGCCGGTCGTTTTCTTACCAGGCTCCTCGCACAAACCGGATCATGGCCGGGCGCCACGGCGGGGTATCACTCGCTGACGCCCGACGTCGGCGCGGCCTATGCGCGCAAAGTCTTGGCGGTATGGGCAAAGCCCGCATCACGCCAGCCGCCTAGTACGGACGGGACCATCCAGCAGGCCAGGCTTACGCCCTGGGCACCATCCGCAATCCCCCCTGCGGGCACGACAGTGTCGATGGGGAGCGCCGCTCGAGTGATCCCGCTGCCCACCTCCGTCGCCATGGCGCCCGGCGTGACCACGGGCCGAGGGCTCGATGCCTACCGTGCCGCACCCACTCGGCTGGCAGCGCGCATTATGCCGGGCCGGTCCAATCCGAACTCGTAGCTGGCCCGCCTTACGGCATCGAACCGGGTCAATGCGGGCATTTAACGCCCTTGGGCGTTACACTTCCATCAAACCTACGTATCACGACAGACCGTTTGTGTGAAAATGCTGGTCGAAGCAGGGATTGCTTCGGCATGATACCAAGGAAGCATGATAATCCGAGTGCGACGCAGATGATCCGCCCCTTGCTTTCCCTGGCAACATTGCTGTCCAGCTTATGGCTGGCAATTCCGCCGCGTGCCGAGGTGTTGGGCGGAGCTGCCATACCAGTCACCGTCGTGATGCCTGTCCGCGAGGACGTGCCGGTTCTCGCCCGCGCGATCGGCACCGTGCAGGCGTTCCAATCCGTCGTGATACGGGCCCGTGTGGACGGAACGCTGGACAAGGTGCTGTTTACAGAAGGTCAGCAGGTGAAGCCCGGTGAGGTGCTGGCGCGGCTCGATCCTCGGCCCTATCAGGCCGCTTTGGATCAGGCCGTGGCAAAAAGGGCGGCCGACGAAGCCATGCTGGCCAACGCTCGCGGCGACCTGGTGCGCTACGCGGATTTGGCGCAAAGCCAGGTGGCCTCCCGTCAGCGGCTCGAACTGCAGCGCGCCAACGTCGCCCAGGCCGAAGCCAACGTCCACGGCGGCGATGCGTCCATTGCCGCAGCACAGCTCAACTTGGATTTCACGCGTATCACGGCGCCGATCGAGGGCCGCGTGGGCCTGCGTCAAATCGATCCCGGCAACTACATCCGCGCGGCTGACCCGGCCAGCACTGGCATCGTCACCATCGCCCAGATTCACCCGATCGCGCTGATCTACACCTTGCCGCAGGACGCGCTGCCAGAGGTGCAGCAAGCGATGCGGCAGGGCAAGCTGCAGGTGCTCGCCTACGGTTCAGATGATCGGACGAAGCTGAGTGAAGGTGAACTCCTAACAATCGACAGCGCCATCGACGCCTCCACCGGAACAATCAAGCTGAAGGCCGTGTTCGCAAACACGGACGATAACCTTTGGCCGGGTCAGTTCGTGAATGTCCGTACCCAACTCAGCATCAGGCATGGCGCATTGACGGTGCCGTCCGCCGCCGTCCAGCGTGGTCCAAATGGGCTGTATGTTTTTCTGGTGAAACCGGATAGCACGGCCGCCTTGCAGCCAATCGACGTGGACCAGGACGACGGCCAAACCGCTGTCGTGGCAAAGGGCCTGAGCGGGGGCGAGCGGGTGGTTCTGGCGGGACAGTCCCGCCTGTCCATCGGCGCCAAGGTCTTGGCGACGGAGCCGAAGCCGGCCAGCTAGGCGGGCACAGGGGTTCACGTTTCAATGAGCATTTCGAGCCCATTTATCCACCGGCCCGTCGCGACATCGCTGCTGATGGCAGCCATTTTATTGGTTGGCATCGCCGCCTACCCGTTGCTGCCGGTGGCGCCCCTGCCCCGCGTCGAGTTCCCGACCATCCAGGTCACCGCCAACCTGCCTGGCGCCAGTCCGGAGACGATGGCCTCCACGGTAGCCCAGCCGCTGGAGCGCCAATTCTCGCAGATCTCCGGCGTTGCGCAAATGACCTCGGTCAGCGTCGGCGGCTCGACCCAGGTGGTGGTGCAGTTCGACCTGGACCGCAATATCGACGGCGCAGCGCTCGACGTGCAGGCCGCCATCAACAACGCCGGCGGCCAGCTGCCGCGCAACCTGCCAAATCCGCCGATCTTCCGTAAGGTGAACCCGGCCGATAGTCCCATCTTGATCCTGGCTGTGCAGTCCGACGTATTGCCGCTGATTGAGGTCGACGATCACGCCGATAACATCCTGAGCCAGCAGATCTCCCAAATCAGCGGCGTGTCGCAGGTTTCGATCGGCGGCGAGCAGAAGCGGTCGATTCGCGTGCAGGTGGACCCGGCGCGCCTGGCCGCCATGGGCATGACGCTGGAGGATGTCCGGCAATTGCTGGTCACCGCGACGGTGGACGCCCCAAAGGGGACGCTCGACGGCCCGAGCCAGGCGTTCGCGATCTACGCCAACGACCAGCTTACCAAGCCGCATGAACTGAACGACGTCATCCTGTCATGGCGCAACGGCGCCCCGGTGCGCGTCCGCGATATCGGCGCTGCGGTGGCCGGCCCGGAGAACGCCCGCCTGGCCGGATGGCAAAATGGCAAGCGCGGCATCCAGCTTCTCATCTTCAAGCAGCCGGGCGCCAACGTGATCGACACGGTCGAGCGCATCAAGGCGGCGCTCCCCAAGCTGCGCGCCGCCATCCCGCCATCTGTCACGGTCGAAACGGTCGTGGACCGCACCGTGACCATCCGCGCGTCGGTGCACGAGGTGCAGTTCACCCTGCTTTTGTCGATCACGTTGGTCGTCATGGTGATCTTCCTGTTTCTCCGCAATTTCTGGGCGACGATCATCCCGAGCATCACCGTGCCGCTCGCGCTCATCGGCACTTTCGCTGTGATGTATCTGTTCGGCTACAGCCTCAACAACCTGACTTTGATGGCGTTGACCATCGCCGTCGGATTCGTGGTCGACGACGCGATCGTCATGCTGGAGAACATCTATCGCCACATCGAGGATGGCATGCCGCCCGGGGAAGCCGCGCTGAAGGGCGCTGGCGAGATCGGCTTCACGATCATCTCCATCAGCCTCTCGCTCATCGCCGTGTTCATCCCGCTGCTATTGATGGGCGGGATTGTCGGCAGGCTGTTCCGCGAGTTCGCCATGACGGTCGCCATCGCCGTGATCGTGTCGGCGGTGGTGTCGCTTACCCTGACGCCCATGATGTGCTCACGCTTCCTCAAGCACCACTCAGATCAGCACGGCTTGCTGTACCGGATGGTCGAGCGCTTCTTCGACGCATTGCTGGGCGGGTACCGGCGCACGCTGGACATCGCGCTGCGGTTTCAGTTCGCGACGCTGATGGTGTTCTTCGCGACGTTGGCCTTCACGGCCTACCTTTATGTGCAGATACCAAAAGGCTTTTTCCCTACGCAGGACACCGGCGTGCTGGTTGGGCTGACTGAGGCCGGCCAGGACGTTTCGTTCGCCGAGATGTCGCGGCGCCAGATCGCGGCTGCCAAGGTCATCGCGAACGACCCGGCCGTCGCTGCGGTGTCTTCTAGCATTGGCGCCGGGCTAGGCGGGCAAACGGGCAATAACGGCCGGATTTGGATGAGCCTGAAACCGTTTGAAAAGCGGGACGTGACCGCCCAGCAAGTGATCGCACGCCTGCGCCCTCAGCTTGCCAGTATTGAGGGCATGAACGTCTATTTTCAGGCAGCGCAGGACATCAACATAGGCGGACGCCTGGCCAAAACGCAGTATCAATACACGCTGCAGGACGCAGACTTGTCGGAGCTATATGACTGGTCGCCCAAAATCTTGGAGAAACTGCGTAGCTTGCCCATGCTGCGGGACCTCGCAACGGATCAGCAGGTGGCCGGCACAACCGCGACGCTGACCATAGACCGCGACCGCGCCGCACGGTTCGGAGTGCAGCCACAGCTCATCGACGACACGCTATACGACGCCTTCGGTCAGCGGCAGATCGCGCAATACTCGACGCAGTTGAACTCATACAAGGTGGTTCTTGAGGTTCCGCCCGATATGCAGGGCGACAAGGCGACGCTCGACAAGTTGTATGTGAGGGCCAGTAACGGCACGGCTGTACCGCTCTCCACCTTCGTGGCCGTGGACATGAAACGGGTGGCGCCGCTCGCAATCTCGCATCAGAGTCAGTTCCCGTCGGTCACCATATCTTTCAACCTGGCGCCAGAGGCGGCGCTGGGGCAGGCAGTGGACGCCATCAACATCGCTATGGCGCAACTTGGCACGCCAGTAACCCTGCGCGGCACGTTCCAGGGTACTGCGCAGGCATTCCAGGCGTCACTCAGCACGCAGCCCTACTTGATCGCGGCGGCACTGATTGCCGTCTACATCATCCTCGGCATCCTCTACGAAAGCTTTATCCTGCCCATCACCATCCTATCGACTCTCCCGTCTGCGGGGGTGGGCGCGCTGTTGATGCTGATGGCAGCGGGTTACGACCTCTCGGTCATCGCTCTGATCGGCGTCATCCTGTTGATCGGGATCGTGAAGAAAAACGGCATCATGATGGTGGATTTCGCCATCAGTGCGGAGCGGCAGCGTGGTGCGACACCCAGGGACGCCATCCGGGAGGCCTGCTTGATGCGATTTCGGCCGATCCTGATGACGACTATGGCGGCACTGCTGGGCGGACTGCCGCTGATGCTCGGGACCGGAGCCGGGTCGGAACTGCGGAAACCGCTGGGCTACGCCATGGTGGGCGGGTTGATCCTCAGCCAGCTCTTGACCCTGTACACCACTCCGGTCGTCTATCTTTATTTGGATCGCTTGCAGCACTGGCTGACTCCGGCCCGGCGAACGACAATGCCGGCGCTGGCCAGCAAAATTGGCGCTACGGCCGACTGAAACCAGTGTCTTCTGATCGCGCTCCCGGCCTGATGCCTGCAAATGCCATGCTGACCGAGGTCACCCGCCTCGTCCCAGCGATGCAGGCAAGGGCCGTCGAACTCGATGCGAATGAAGCGTTTCCCGAATTCGATTTTCAGGTATTGCGTGAGCTTGGGATGCTTGCGACGCCGTTGCCGGCTAGGTTGGGCGGCCAGGGCGCTGGAACCGAGCCCGAAGGAGCGGATCTGCTTCTCGGCTTGCTACGGCTTCTGGGCCAGGGCAACCTTGCCGTCGGCCGGCTATTTGAGGCGCATGTAAATGCCTTGCAGCTCATTATTGCCTATGGCAGCCCGGGCCAGGTCGAACGCGCTGCGACAGATGTTCAAAACGGTCATCTATTTGGCCTTTGGGTCACTGATCCCCCGGTCGGGGAAACCCTGGTCCTCGACGCCGGGATGGTGTGGGGCGGCAAGGGTCCTTGTTCCGGCGCAGGGTATGTCACACGCGCCCTCGTGACGATTTCGACCGCGACCGGCCCGCGAATGGCGGTCATCGCTATCGGCAGCACGGCACGGGCCGAACCGTTGCGCGGCGTCATGCAGGGTATGCGCGCCTGCTCCAATGGCGTCGTGTACTTCAAGAAGACGCCTCTGCCGCCAGACGCGCTAATAGGACAACCCGGCGATTACCTGCGGGAGCCATATCTGTCCACCGGGGCCTGGCGCACCACTGCCGTGACACTAGGCGGTCTGGATGCTCTGGTCGTGGCGACAAGAAGCCAACTCGTGCGGAAGGGCCACCAGGACGCGCCCCTGCAACAAGATCGATTTGGCCGGATGTTGATTGCACAGGAAACGGCGCGGCTTTGGACTGTTGAGGCTGCCCGGCGCGCCGAAACCAGTGGAGGGTCGGTTGCCGACCGCGTGGCCTATGTCAACCTCGCGCGCATCGCGGTCGAGGCTGCGTGCTTAGATGCCATGCGCCTGGCGCAGCGAGCATTGGGCCTTGCGGCATTTCTGCGGCCCAACCCCGTCGAGCGCCTGTTGCGCGACCTCGCCGTCTACCTACGCCAGCCTGCCCCCGATGCCGTCCTGACCGAAGCCGCGCACCACGCATTTTCGGCATGATCAGCGCCGCTGACGCAATTCACGCTATGGCGGCCCTGCCCTACGCTCCGCTTTCTGCCGTGACGGGCGATGCCCCGGCGCTGATCTTAGCACCGCATCCGGATGATGAGACGTTGGGCTGCGGTGGCTTGATCGCTGCCGCCTCGGCCGCTGGACACCCGCCATTCGTGCTGATCCTCACCGATGGGACGGGGTCGCACCCGAGGTCCCGCAGCTACCCGTTCGCCCGGCTGAAAGCAGTGCGCGAACAGGAGGCTCGGAAGGCAGTCGCCATCCTCGGCCTGCCTCCCGGCCGCATTGGCTTTATGGGACTCCGCGATACCGCTGCCCCTATGGATGGTGCCGGGTTCGACGACGCAGTTCTTGCAATCTTGTCCATGGCACGGGAGATCGGTGCTGCGACCATCATCGCCCCTTGGCAGCACGACCCGCACTGCGACCACCTCGCCGCACATTGCATGGCGGTCGACGCCACGGCCCGGTGCGGCGCCCGGCATCTCGCTTATCCCATATGGGGCTGGACCTTACCGCCGGAAATTACCTTGCCGGGAGCAGCGCCGCGCGGGATGCGCCTCGACATCGGCGACTACCTGACTGCAAAAGGTCAAGCTATCGCCGCGCATGCGAGCCAGTATAGCCGCCTGATCGACGACGATCCCGAGGGCTTCCAACTGCCTTCCGGCCTGCTGGACGTGTTCACCCGGTCATGCGAGACGTTTCTGCTGCCCGACTGAGTGGCAAACGCATGAGATTAGGATCAGACCATCGCGCCTGGCTCCCTGCCGGCGCCAAGCAGTCTGCTCGCAGGGCGGCAAGAATGCGCGTAGCCTGCGCCGCTTCACGAGGAAGGGCAGAAAGCGGTACCGGAACGCGAATCAGCTTGGCCGTATGTGTCTCCACCATCTCCCAAGCCAAACCAAACGTATTCTGATCAAGCGCTCTCGCAAGCATCGTTGCGTTGCACCCCAGTTCTTTCAGGAGCTGTGCCGTGTCTTGCCTCTGGCCGACAAACAAATCGCGGAACCTACGCCGCAACCGGGCGCGCCGGACCCGGTCCGCAGCAGGCTCCAGTGCGTCATTGAGGAACATATCGGGCGCGATGAGGCGACGGCGGATCGTATCCGCCATGCCGCCAGCGGCTCGGCCATGAACACGGCCTGAGACCGTAACCCAGACGTCCGAGGCGTGCCGGAGTCGTGCGTCGATTCGGCGCAGGGCAGAGAAAAAAGCCCGATCTTCGCCAACCGGAATCGGCGGTATTCCTCCCGCACGGCGAAATGCGTCGAGTGTGACGCAGATACTGGCGCCGGAGTGTTCGGTGTGCCGCGGCCACGGGTCGGCCGCATCGGCATCGAGCAAGCTGTCGATCTCATCCAGCAGCACGGCATAGGCGCACTCGCGAGCGTCATCCTGATGGAGGATCACTGGGATAGCGGCAGCATCAATCGGGTCGATGACGGCTCGGCCGGCCACGGCATCTGCCCCATGCCGGATATGGAACAGGTTGGCAGCCAGCCAGTCTGGCGCAACCTGACCGTCTGCGTCGGTGCACAGCAGAACACCCCCGGCCGGCACCCAATCGGCTGCACGGTCCATCGCCATCCGGCGCGCCTGCCCAGCGGTTTGGTGCTCGGGTGGGAACTGATGCTCAATCACCTCAATGGGAAACAAGAGGGCATCTTGCAGGTTCCGGGCGATGGATGCTGTGGAGTCTGTCGAGTTGTTGACGAGAAGCACGGCTCCGGAAAGCGTCGCGTTTTGCTGCCGATTCAATGCCATCAGGCACCGGGTGATCCAATCCGCTTCGTTATAGGTCGGTATAGCAACAACTGCAGGCGTGCAGCTCGTCTGAGGCAACGAAAAGGCGTTCACGCGGGGTTCCGTCGGAGCTTTGAAGGCAGCCTAACGACGATACAGCATGGAAAGTTCCTGCAACTACCTCGCTAGGCGTGCCCAAGTACTGCAAGCTCGGCCCGAATTGCCTTGTCGAGGTCACAGGTGCGAAAAGGCTTTTGCAAAAAGCGCCGCCTAATCGGTTGCGGCAGGAAATAGCCCGAAATCAGAATGATCTTGAGGTCGCGGAACCGACCGCCGGCGATCTCCGACAGCTCCAATCCCGACATTCCGGGCATACGGACATCAGTGACCATGACTTCCACATCCCGATTGTCATCCAGCAAAGCCAGGGCCTCAACGCCTCCAGAGGCTTGGATCACATTGTAACCAAGCTCTTGCAACATATCAGCCGAGGTTACACGCACAGTATCGTCGTCATCAACCAAAAGTATCATGTTATGCCTGGAGACATCCTGTCCCTCATAAACGCCCTGCCCTGCAACGGCTGAATTTACCCACCACAGCCAGCGATAAGCGCAACCAGCAGTTGACACTATACGTACCCAATTAGCTTCACATGTGACGCTATAGTAGGTAGTTTGGTAGCGGGAAGCCGTATTGGTGTCGCGAAAGCGACACGCAGATCGACCTATCTCCGCAACGGGACGAACTTGGCGGAGGGGATGAGATTCGAACTCACGGTACGGCTTGACACCGTACGGCGGTTTAGCAAACCGCTGCCTTCAGCCACTCGGCCACCCCTCCGCCGGGGTCGTCATCGCACAGCGTTTGCCTGGATGTTCTATGCGCTCTATCCAGGGCCGTCAAACCGCTTTCAGGACAGGCTGACCGAGAAGCCGCGTTGCACGCCGGGCCGGGCCATCAGCGTATCGAACCACCGCTTCACATTCGTGAACTCGTCCAGGTCAACCCGATGGCGTTCATGCCGCCAAGCCCAGCCTAGGATGGCGAAGTCGGCAATCGACAGCGCACCGGCCACGAACTCGACCTTGGCCAAACGTCGATCGAGCACGCCATACAGCCGTAGCGTCTCCTTGGTGTAGCGTGCCAATCCATAACGCTGATCATCGCCGTTCACCGTCAGAAAGTGGTGCACCTGACCCGGCATCGGGCCGAACCCGCCCATCTGCCACATCAGCCACTCCAGCACCGGAACCCGTTGGCGCAGATCGGACGGCATGAACAATCCAGTCTTCTCAGCCAAATACAGCAGGATCGCCCCCGACTCGAACACCGAAATCGGCAGGCCGTCCGGTCCGTCCGGGTCGATGATCGCCGGAATGCGGTTATTTGGGCTGATCTCCAGAAAAGCCGGCTTGAACTGCTCGTCCTTGGTGATATCGACCACGTGAACGGAATACGGCAGCGCCATCTCCTCCAGCGCCACGCTGATCTTGCGTCCGTTCGGGGTGTTGTAGGTGTGCAACTCGATCATTTCTGGTCCCTACGTTGAAAGCCGTTGCCGCAACGCTTCGTTAACCAGCGCCGGGTTACCTTTCCCAGCCATGGCCTTCATCACCTGTCCCACAAAGAATCCGAACAGCTTGTCCTTCCCCGCCTTGTACTCCGCGAGCTTGTCCGGGTTCGCGGCCAGCACGCTTGCGACCGCCTGCTCGATTGCCCCGGTGTCGGTCACCTGGCGCAAGCCCTTGCTCTCGACGATGCGCGCCGGGGGCTGACCGGTGTCCACCATCGCCTCGAACACCTCTTTCGCAATACGGCCGTTGATGGTCCGGTCCGCCAGCAGGTCCAGCAGTTGACCCAGTGCAGCGGCGGACACCGGGCTATCGCCAATGCTGCGCCCCGTACGATTGAGCGCGGCAAAAAAATCACCCATCATCCAATTCGCCGCCAGCTTCGCGTCCCGCCCGGCAGCGACAGTCTCAAAGAATGCCGCCGTCTCCTGATCCGCAACCAGCACCGCTGCATCATAGGCCGGCAAGCCATGCTCCTTTACGAAGCGCGCGCGCTTCGCATCGGGCAGCTCCGGCAAGCCATCACGCAGGCCCGCCACCCAGGTCTCGTCCAGCACCAGCGGCAGCAAGTCCGGATCGGGGAAATAGCGATAGTCGTGTGCGTCCTCCTTGCTCCGCATGCTGCGGGTTTCACCGCGGGCCGGATCGAACAGCCGGGTTTCCTGCTCCACCGTGCCGCCGCTTTCCCAAACATCCACCTGACGCGCCGCCTCGGCCTCGATCGCCTGCATAACGAAGCGGACGGAGTTCACATTTTTCACCTCGCACCGTGTCCGGAACGGCTCGCCGTGCTTGCGGACGGAGACGTTCACGTCCGCGCGCATCGACCCTTCCTCCATGTTGCCGTCGCAGGTGCCGAGGTAGCGCAGGATCGTCCGCAGCTTCCGCAAGTAGGCGCCGGCCTCGTCGGGGGTGCGCAGGTCGGGCTCGCTCACAATCTCCATCAGCGCGACGCCGGACCGGTTCAGGTCAATAAAGCTCTTGGTCGGATGCTGGTCGTGCAGCGACTTGCCGGCGTCCTGTTCCAGGTGCAGCCGGGTCACGCCGATGCGCTTCGTGCTGCCGTCGGCAAGCTCGATCTCGACGCTGCCGGCGCCCACCACGGGGTGCGCGTATTGGCTGATCTGGTAGCCGGCGGGCAGGTCGGCATAGAAGTAGTTCTTGCGATCGAACCGGCTGACCAGGTTGATCTGGGCGCCGAGACCCAGCCCAGTGCGCACGGCTTGCGCCACGCATTCCTGGTTGATCACCGGCAGCATGCCAGGGAACGCCGCATCGACGAAGCTGACCTGGGTGTTCGGTTCCGCACCGAACTCGGTTGCGGCGCCGCTGAACAGCTTGGATCGGCTAATGACCTGCGCGTGCACCTCCAGCCCAATCACCAGCTCCCACGGGCCGTCCCGGCCCTCGATCACGTAGGTCATGCTGGCACCCCTGCCCGGATCGCCGGCAGATGCTGGAAACCGGCCGCGCGTTCCAGCGCAGCGCCCACCGCGAACACCGTTTCCTCGTCGAATGGACGGCCGAGGACCTGCAGGCCCAGCGGCAGCCCCTGCCCATCCAACCCAGCCGGCACGGACAGGCCCGGCACCCCCGCCATGCTGGCCGGCACGGTAAAGACGTCGTTCAGGTACATCGCCACCGGGTCGTTCATCTTGTCGCCCTGGGCGAATGCCGCCGATGGCGTTGTTGGGGTGAGCAACGCGTCCACCTGGGCATAGGCATCGGTGAAGTCCCGCAGAATCAGCGCGCGAATTTTTTGCGCCCGCAGATAATATGCATCGTAGTACCCGGCCGAGAGGACATAGGTCCCGATCATAATCCGCCGCCTCACCTCCGCGCCGAACCCGTCGGCCCGGGTGCGTTCGTACATCTGCGTCAGGTCGTCGCCGTCCACCCGCCGCCCAAAACGCACGCCGTCATAGCGCGCCAGATTGCTGGAGGCCTCAGCCGGCGCCACGATGTAGTAGGTCGCCAAGCCATATTTGGTGTGCGGGAGCGACACGTCCACGATCTCCGCCCCGGCGTCCCGGAGCCAGGCCAGTCCCCGCTGCCACATCGCCTCGATCTCGGCCGGCATGCTGTCGCTGCGATACTCCCGCGGTACGCCGATCCGCAGGCCCCGCACGCCGCGGCGACAGGCAGCCGCGAAATCCGGCACCGGCCGGTCTGCGGAGGTGCTGTCCTTGGGATCGAAGCCGGCCATGCTGCCCAGCAGGATCGCGCAGTCCTCCACGGTCCGCGCCACTGGCCCGGCCTGGTCCAGCGAGGAGGCGAAAGCGACGATCCCCCAGCGGGAACAACGTCCATAGGTCGGCTTCACCCCGACAATGCCGCAGAACGATGCAGGCTGCCGGATCGATCCGCCCGTGTCGGTCGCCGTCGCCCCCAACGCCATCCGTGCAGCGACTGCCGCGCAGGACCCGCCAGACGAGCCACCCGGCACCAACGCGGCGCCGTCGGCCCGGGTCCACGGGTTCTGCACGGGGCCAAAGGCCGAGGTCATATTCGACGACCCCATCGCGAACTCGTCGAGGTTGGCCTTGCCCAGGAACACCGCGCCATCCCGCAGCAGGTTCGCCGTGACCGTGCTCTCATACGCCGGGATGAACGGCTCCAGGATACGGCTGCCGGCAGTAGTGCGCACGCCCTCGGTGCAGAACAGGTCCTTGATCGCCAGCGGCAGTCCTAACAACCGACCGTGGTCTCCCGCCGCCAGCTTTACATCCGCCGCAGCCGCCTGCGCACGCGCCTCGTCGGCCGACACGGTGATGAAGGCGTTGAGCCGCGGGTTCAGGGCCGCTACGGCGTCGAGGTGTGCTTCGGTAAGCTCCTGGGCCGTGAAGTCACGCCGGCGCAGCCCGTCCCGCGCCTCGCCCAATGAGAGATCATTCAGCATCACTCGACCACCTTCGGCACAGAATAGAACGCACCCTCCCGGTCGGGCGCATTGCCCAGCACCCGGTCTTGAATGCCGCCATCGGTCACTTCGTCGGTGCGCAGCCGCATCGCCATCTGCGCGGCGCCGGTCAACGGGTCGACCCCCTCCACATCGACTTCGTTCAACTGCTCGATCCAGCCCAGGATGCCGTTCAGCTCGCCAGCAAGCTGCTCCGCTTCGGCGTCATCGACATGGATGCGGGCGAGCCGGGCGATACGCCGGACGGTCGCGGGATCGAGCGACATGGATGGAGAACCCTATGATAGCATGGTGGGACAGCCCGCGCCGGGCTGCCAGAGCGCGGGACCATACCGAGCGACATGCCACTGTTCAACATGACGGATCTACGAGCTGGGTTGCAGGCCGGCCGACGGCTGATCGGCCTTGATCCTGGTGCCAAGGTCATCGGCGTAGCGCTTTCGGACATAAGCCTGTTGCTGGCCAGCCCCTTTGGCAGCCTGCGGCGTGGTAAGTTGGCGCAGGTGGCGGCCGAGCTTTTGGCGATTGCGCGCCGGGAGGGTGCGGGCGGCCTGGTGATTGGCTGGCCGATCTCGATGGACGGCACCATGGGCCCGGCTGCCCAGGCCGTGCGGGACTGGGCGCGCGCCCTGTCCGATGCGGCCGAGTTGCCGGCGGCGTTGTGGGACGAACGCCTGTCTTCCGCGGCGGTGAACCGCTTCCTGGTCGATGAGGCCGACATGACCCGGCGCAAACGCGCAGTCGTGGTGGACCAAATGGCCGCCGCCTATATCCTGCAAGCTGCGTTGGATGCCAGCCGAGACTAGACGAGTTCGCTCAGGCAGGCGGCACCGGGTCGCATGCCGCAGCAGTCGCACGGGCCAGCACCAGCAGCCGCCTGGCCGCTATGCCAGCCGCCGCAGCGTCGCCCAGGGCATGCGCCAGCAGCGGATTGGACAGCACAGCATGGGCGGCGGTGTTGCCAGCCAGGTTGGCCGCGCCCACCAGGGTTGCTGCGACAGCCGTCCGCCGCAGCAGCGAAAGCGTTCCCAATAGGCCGGGCCGCACGCCATAGAGCGCCGCCACTTGCCGGATAAGCCGGACACCGCGCCAGGCCACGAACAGCACGTCCAGCGCCGGGGACGGAATGGCGGCGACGCCGGCCACGGCCTGCATTGCCGCAACTCGGCCCAAACGGTCCGCCGCGTCCCGCAACGCTTGGGTGGGCCCAGCGCGCAAAAGGGCAATGGCAGTGTCGGGGTCGTTGACGGCCCGCAATGCCGGTTCGATCGCCGCCCCGCCACGGACCATGTGGGCCCACGACAGGGCAGCGACCATAATCCGCTCAGCGTCGTCCGATGCCAGTCCTGCCCGCAGATTGTCGACCCGCCGCAATGCAACCAGCGCCCGCAATTCCCGCCATAGACCGGCACCAATCAGGCCGAACCCGGCACCAGCAACTCCCAGGGTAGTCCATCCCAGCCAAGCCGCCCGGGCGAACTGATCCGTCACGAAGTTCCCGACTGACAGTCCGGCCAGCCCCAGGACCAGCACAACCAGGCCCGACAACGCCAGAGCGCTGGTCCCCCACGGAGGACCAACCTCGGCGGATGGAATGGCGACGGGAAGCGGCGGTTCCAGCCGTGCCGCGGGTTCGTCCTCCAGCTCAATTCGAGGCTCGGGTTTCATAGGTAATCGTCCAGTAAAAAGCCGAGCAGGGCGTCCAGACCCAGTTCGGGCACGCCGCCGCGGCCGGCATCGGGTGGGCGCAGCGGTTCGAATTCGGGTACTTGCAGGAACGGATACGCCCAGAACGCGTCGTCCGGCGGCCGGTCCGGCACTTCGCCCGGATAGGACCGCAGCAGGCGGTCATCGCCGATCCTACGGCCGCGCACGGCGGATACCGGGCGGCCGTCGAGCGTCCAGACGAAATCCTCCGTGCATCGCACCGCAGCCAGCGGCAAATAGGTCGTCCGGACCTCCGCGCCGCCTAATCCGTCGCCTTCCGAATAGGCGACGTTGCGCAGCAGGGCCGCCAGGTTACCGCGTTGCCGGTCCGCCACGTGATCGGCCTTGGTCGCCGCGAACGCGACCCGGGATATGACCCGGGGTGGCCAACGCAGATGGCCGAGCGCCCAAGCGGTCTCGGCCCAGGACCGCCGCCACCGCAGCGCACCCGCCGCCGCCGCAACCGCCGCCGCCGCATCGGCGAACGCGCCGGCTCCTGCGTGCAGCGCCGTCAGCAAATCCACCAGCACCACGATCCGGTCGAGGTTGCCGAACATGGGATCGTTCAGGTCGTGCTGCACCGCCTGGACATAGGCGTCATAGCGCCGGGCCAGCAGGGCTTGCAGTCCGGCAGTGCCCAGATTGGGAAAGAACGGTGTCCAGGGCGGCTCTGGACCAGGCGCCGGCATCAAAAAACGGCCTGGCTGCAGCAGGGACAGTCCAGCCTGATCCCGCAAGCGATGCAGCATGGCGCGGTATAGGCGATGGCCGGTCGCGGCCAAGGCCTCGTCCGCAGACGCACCAGCCGGCAGGGCGCTGCTGAATGCCATGAAGTCCCGCGCATGCGGAGCCATGGCTGGCGTATCCAGGCGCCGCAGCACGGCCGCGGACCAATCGGCGAACGAGGTGCGCAAAAGCGGCAGGTCGAGCAGCCACTCGCCGGGATAATCCAGCAGCTCCAACCGCAATAACTGCGATGGCAGGTTGATCCCCAGGCGCGTGCGTCCCAGCGTCACGTCAAGCGCCAGCATTGAGGCGGCACTCGTGCGCTCCGGCCAGGCGGGAGGGTCCTGCGTGAGCGCCGCCAGATGGCGCTGGTGATCGAACCGCGGCAGGCCGGACTCACCCGACGGCGCCAGCGCGACCTGAAGCGACCGGCCCTTTAGGCGCCGGGCCAGGCCGGGCAGCACCGGACGGCCAGCACCCAGGGCCAGCAGATTCGCCGTGGTCGAGGTCAGGAACGCCGTCTTTCCGGCCCGCGCCAGCCCGGTCACACCAATGCGGATGGTGCGCCGGGTCAGGCGGGCGAGCGCGTTGTCTGGCGTCAGGCGCGCTGAACCAGCTCGACCTTGTAGCCGTCGGGGTCCTCGACAAAGGCGATCACGGTCGTGCCATGCTGCACTGGACCAGCCTCCCGGGTGATCTTGGCGCCGCCCTGCTTCAGCGCTTCGCATGCGGCATAAACATCCGGCATACCGACCGCGAGATGGCCGAAGGCGGAGCCGATCTCATACGGACCCTTCTGGTCCCAGTTATAGGTCAGCTCGAGCACGCTTGTGCTGCTCTCATCGCCATAGCCGACGAAGCAGAGCGTGTAACGGCCGCCGGGCACCTCGTTCCGGCGCAACTCCTTCATGCCGAGCAGGCCCGTGTAGAAGGCGACGCTGGCGTCCAAATCCTTCACGCGAAGCATCGTGTGCAGCAGGCGCGAGTTGGTCATGGGTTTGATCTCCTGTCTTGGGTTGATGGAGCGGCCTCGATGCCTAGCAGGAAAAGCCCGGCTGCGTCCGCCTCGGAGATGCAGCCGGCCCGATCGGTTAGCAAGGTTCCTCCAGCCTCGAAGGCGATGCCGCGCAATCCGGCGCTGGCGGCGGCGCGAAGGGTGGCAGGGCCGATCGTGGGCAAGTCGGCGCGACGGTCCTGGCCGGATTTCACGAGTTTGACCAGCACTCCGCCGGGCCCCGGGCGTGCCAATCCGGCGGCGCGGGCCAGCATGGCATCGGTGCCCTCGATCGCCTCGACCGCTAGCACGACGCCCTGCTGCACGACACATGCCTGGCCAACGTCAGCCTCTCCCAAAGCGCGCATGACGGCCGCTCCCCGTTCGATGTCGGCCATGGCGGCAGCATCAGGCGCGATCCGGCCCATCTGGCCGCGCGGACCCACGGCTTCGGTCAACACCTCGTGTGCGCCCAGCACGCGAAAGCCCTCCTCACCCAGGACGCGCACGATCGCCGCAAGCAGCCCGTCATCCCCGGCAAAAGCTGCGCGGCCGATCCGGGCCATGATGCGCGCACCCTCAGCGTCGGGGCGCAGGTCCATGAGGAACGGCCGGCGAACCGGGCCAACCAGGACGAGGTCCGTACAGCCCGCGGTACGAAGCTGGGCGAGGATTTCACCGGCTGCGCCCATCCGGATCACGGCGTGAGGGAATGGCCCGATGACACTGGTTTCGGCAAAACCTCGTAAGGCCACTACGAATACACGCCGTCCAGCGGCCAGGGCTGCGGAGGCTACGCGGCCGGGAAAAGGTCCGCCACCGGCCAGGATGCCGAGTGTGGGCAGAGTCATCGTAAATCAGACCTGCGCAACGATGCCGATATCCGCAACGAGCGTCAGCACATAATTATCCAGCATTAAAAATTTAGGAAAACGAATTTTTAACATTGCGCTCGTAGGGTCCAATTCGCTTAAGTAGCGTTCACATAGATTTGATCTAGGAATAGGGTGGGTTTATGCGCGACGATGAGGTTCTAGGAACGTCAAATGGTCTAATCCAGTGCCTTCGGATGCTGGCAGAAGAGGCCTCTATCCTTCGCTTGGATCGTACATTCGCGGCGCTCCAAGGCGCGCTGAGTACGTGCCATCTCGAGATCTCCGCGATCCAGGCGGATGATCCGTTCGAGGCCATGCCAGTGAGCGCAGCTATCCATTAAGACGAGCTTGCTGCTACCGGCTAGGGTGTATCGTCCTCCATCGCGGCGACGGCCGTGCGGATCAGACCGCGTTTGCTCGGGGCGTCGATGAAGGCCAGAATCTCCGCAACCATCGGATCGGTGCCATAGGTGCTCCGGACCTCCCCTAGGCGCTCATTGAACGTGCCTAATGATCCGAAAAGAGCCCGCACTGCGGTCCGTAACGTGTGAAGCCCAGCGCGGTCCGCCCCACGGCGACGAAGGCCGATCACATTAAGGCCCGATAGACGCGCACGGTTGCCGATCACGCTGCCGAACGGAATCACGTCGGCCTCGACCCCCGATACTCCGCCCACCATCGCGCCCCGGCCAATCCGGACGAATTGGTGCAATGCCGCCGACCCACCAATCACCGCGCCAGCGCCGATGCTGACATGCCCACCCATGACCACATTGTTCGCAATCACCACGCCGTCGCCGATCTCGCAATCATGCGCCACATGCACCACTGCCATCAGCAGGCAATCGGCGCCCACACGTGTGATGCCGCTGCCTGTGATAGTTCCGCGATGGATGGTACAGTGTTCCCGTATCTGCGTGCGCGGGCCGATCTCACACCGAGTCGCCTCGCCCCTATACTTCAGATCCTGAGGCGCCAGACCTACGGTGCAGAACGGATAGAGCAGAGCGCCCTCCCCGATCAGCGTGTCACCGCCGACCACCACGTGCGAGATCAGCCGTGCACCGTCCCCGATCGTCACGCCAGGGCCGACGTGACACCAGGGTCCGACCTCCACGCCCGCTCCCAACTGCGCGCCAGGCTCGATGATCGCGGTAGGGTGTACGGCCGGGGCAGACGGCATGGCCGCAACAGCGCCGAGTTTCCGGGGCAGTGATGTCATGTAGCGACTTTCATAGAGGCCGGCCGAACCCACAGCCAATCCGCATAGGCTATGAAACCCAGTCGGATCAGCCAATACAAGGATTGTTGCCGCGCGTTGCGGCTACTTATCCATGATCATAGCGGCATAGGTCGCCTCGGCCACCGAAACGCCGTCGACCCGGGCAATGGCGCTGAACTTCCACACGTTGCCACGGTGGCGGTCCTTGGTGACGTGGATGCGCAGGGTGTCGCCGGGTACGACCGGACGCCGGAACTTAGCGTTTTCAATGGTCATGAAGTACACGACCTTGCCGGCCGCATCCACTCCGAGGGTTTCCACCACTAGGACGGCCGCGGTCTGCGCCATGCTCTCGATAATGAGAACACCGGGCATCACAGGATGATCGGGGAAATGGCCCTGAAAGAAGTTCTCGTTGACCGTAACGTTCTTGATGCCCACCGCCGACTGGTTCGGCACGACATCGACGACCTTATCGATCATCAGCATCGGATAGCGATGCGGGATCGCATGCATGATCCGCTTGATGTCAAGCACCTCCGCCCGCGGCAGGGCCGCTTGCAGGGAAGGCTTGGGTGCAACATCGGGCAGGGTGGGTGCGCCGTCCATTCTAGTCTAACCCAAGCCGTCGCGGGTTGGTTCCCCAGTCGCGCGATCATCTGACCGGTGCGGCTTGCGGCTCAACTTGCGCAAGGTAGCAACACCGCGGAAAAACTCACGAAATGGTTGCGACGGACTGCCAATTACATCCAAGCCGGAGCCAACATCCGACATCACGCCAGCCTGCGCCCCGATCCGAGCCTTCTGCCCGATCCTGAGATGCCCGGTCAAGCCGGCCTGTGCCGCAATCACCACAAAGTCCTCAAGGACGGTCGAACCAGAAATCCCGGCTTGCGCCACCACGACGCAGCACCTCCCCATCTGCACGTTGTGCCCAATCTGCACCAAATTGTCGAGACGTGACCCGGCGCCGATCACCGTATCCGCCGCCGACCCACGATCGACCGTGCTATTGGCGCCCACCTCCACATCGTCTTCTAGTAGCACCCGGCCAAGCTGCGGGACCGTCAGGAAACCGGCGGACGTCGTAGCGAAACCAAAACCCTCCTGGCCGATCCGCGCGCCGGGGTAAACATAGACCCGGGCGCCAAGGATCGCGTGGCTGATGCTCGCCAGCGGACCGACCCGGCAGTCCGGCCCCATCGACACGGCATCCCCAATCACTGCGCCAGCCCCGATCCGGCATCGTGGCCCAATCACGGCACCCGCGCCAACGACCACGAGCGGCCCGATCTCGGCCGACGCATCCAGAACCGCGTCGTCGGCCACTACTGCGGAAGGATGCACACCCGGGCGCACCGGCGGTGGCGGATGAAATAGCCCGGCGACCCGCGCCCAGCCTGAATAGGGGTCAGTCGTCTCGATCGCGACCGTGCCAGGTGGGACACGGTCCGCAAAATCCGGGTGCACGATGACCGCACCCGCTTGCGTCGCCGCCAACGCGTCCAAATACCGCCGATTATCGAGAAAACTGACATGCGCCGGACCGGCCGATTGCAGCGGTGCGACACCGTGCAACTGCAACGGCCGGTCGGCAGCCGTGCCTTGGGCAGCGGACGCAACGTCTGCCAGCGAATAGGGACCGCTCCGGGCGAAGAACCGGTCGTCCCCAGCAGATGTTCCTGGCGCTGCCGCTCGCATGGTCTAGCGGGGCGGGGCGGTGGGCCCGGACCGGGCTGGTGACGGAGCCGAAGCGGCCGCCGGCGCGGCGCCTGAAGTGGGGGCTGCCGGCTGAGCAGCCTGGGCCGCAACGGCCGAAACGCCGTCAGGCGGCAGGACGACGCTGGGCAGCGTCTTGTTCATCTGCTCGACAACGGTCTCGGTGATATCGAATTCGTTGATGTTCAGGGCTACCTGGGCCCGATGCAATACCAGGTTCATGCCCCGGCTCTCGGCCACCTGACGGATCGTGGCGATCAGCATGCGCTCGATCTGCGCCAGGCCGACCTGGGCGGCTTCCTGAATGAAGCGGTTGCGGTCGCGGAACTGGCGCTGTGAGTTGGTAATGCGCTCCTGCAGCTCACGCTCCTTCGTGCGAATCTGGTCGGCGCTCAGGCTGGCGCGCTGGTTGGCCAGGGCTTGCTGCAGGTCCCGCCAGGCAACCTGCTCCTTCTGCGCATCCTCGTTCAGCTTCTCCCGGCGCTCTCCGACCAGCTTCTCGACCTGCTGCGCGGCTGTGGACGCGTGCATGATGTCGGGGATGCCGAGCACGCCAATCACCGCAGCAGGAGGCGCTGGACCACGGGCCAGTGCCGGCAAATCGGGCGGGGGCGGAAGCTGGACTTGAACCGGCGCGTCATTCTGAGCAGGGCCGGCACCGGTCGCTGGGCCCGACGGCGGAGGGGCAACTTGCACCATGGGCGGAGCAGGTTGCCGCGGTGCAGGCCGGGAGGCCGCAGAGCGTGGCGCCGAGGGCGCCGGGGCAGCAGATGGTGGAATGAAGTAGCCAGGTTTCTGCTGTGCCGCGGCCGGAAGGCATTGGAGCAGCAAGCCGGGGATCAACAGGCCGGCCGCCATAACGGCGGAGCGGGTCAGGACAATCATGCGCACCTCAGAATCTCGTGCCGAAACCAAACCGGAAAACCTGGGTCTGGTCGTATTTGCGTTTGACGACGGCCTGGGCGATGTCAATGTTGATCAGCCCAAACGGCGTTTTCCAGGACACGCCGACGCCGGCGCCGACTCGCGGCGTTGCATCATCCGTGACAACAGTCGGCACGTTGTTCAGCGACGTGATCCTAGTTACCTGGCTGAGTGAGCCTATGTCCACGAACGCCCGGCCTGATAGGCCGAGGTCGGGCGAAATAGGCAACGGGAACCGTAGCTCGGAGGACTGGGTATAGATCAGCCGGCCGCCGATGCTGTCAACCGAACTGCCACCGACCGCGTGCGGGCCCGCGCCGCCCGATTGGAAGCCGCGCAGGTTGTCGCCACCGAGGAAGAAGCGGTCGATAATTTTCTCCTGCCGACCCAACTGGGCCAGGTAGCCGCCGCCGGCTGACAACGCAATGCCCCAGTCGCTGTCGCCGGTAAGCCGTTCCAAGGAAATGAAGTAGGTGCCATCGAGCTTGGTCCGGACATAGCGCGCCGTGCCGCCCAGCCCGGCAACGTCGGTGCCAAGGCGGACCAGGAAGCCTTCATGCGGCTCCGTCCGGCTATCCCGGTAGTCCAGCGACAAGGTCTGTCCGATCTGCGACAGCAGGGACGTGCCTTGCTGATTGAGGATATAGATGCTGGCCCCAGGCTGAACGTCGAAGACGTTTCGGCTGACCAGGGTGTAGGTCCAAGCCTGCCGCAAGTGCTCGTTGAACTCGTAGCCGAGCCGGAGCGCGCCGCCTAAACGAGATTCGTTATACGCCGCGATATCTTGGTTGTTGTTTCGAACGCTGAATAGATCGAAGCCCGCCACTAGGTTCCGATCCAGGAAGTACGGGTCGGTTACCGAAAGGTCGATCTGGCTGCGCCGCTGTGCCAGCACCCCGTTGATACTGGCGTCAATGCCTGTGCCGATCAGGTTGCGCTCCCGCAAGCCCACATTCACCAGCGCACCGGCGTCGGTTGAGAACCCGCCGCCCAATGTCAGCTCACCCGTCGCCTTCTCGTCCACGACCGTGTTCAGCACGGCCCGATCCGGCGCCGAGCCCGGCGACGGTTGCACCGTCACGCTGTTGAAGTAGCCGAGGTCCTGCAGCCGCTGCCGCGAACGTCGGACGGTCGCGGCATTGAACGCGTCGCCTTCCGCCAGCCGGAACTCACGCCGGATCACCTTGTCCTTGGTGCGCGTATTGCCGGAAATATCGATCCGCTCGATGTAAACCCGCGGCCCCTCGGTGATATCGAACACCAGGTCCACAGTCTTCTTGGCGCGGTCCCGGGCAATGCGCGGCTTTACCTCGACAAAGGCATACCCGCGGTTCTGCACCGCGTCCTGGAGCGCCTGGGTCGTGCGCTCGACGAGGTCGCCGTCATAGGTGTCCCCGGTCCCAATCTCCAGCAAGGGCTTCAGCTCGTCCCCGTTCAGGTTGCGCAGCTTGCTGTCGATGCTGACCTTGCCGACGTTGTAGCGCTCCCCCTCACTCAGCGTGAATGTGACGAAGAACGCCTTGCGGTCTGGCGACAACTCAGCCGTCGCGTCCTTTACCTCGAAATCGGCATAGCCGTTCTTGAGGTAGAAGCGCCGGAGCAACTCCTTGTCGAAATTGATTTTTTCGGGGTCGTACTGGTCGCTGGTGGACAGCAGCCGGTAGAACGCCTGCTCGCGGCTGTTGATGACCTCGCGCAGCCGGCTCTCGCTGAATGCGTGGTTGCCGACCATTGCGATGCGGCTGACGAGCGTCGTCTCGCCCTCGTTCACCTCGAACACGACGTCGACGCGGTTCTTATCGAGCCGGATCACCTTGGGCACTACCATGGCGGCAAACCGGCCACGGCGGGCATAGAGATCCAATATGCGCTGACGGTCCGCCTGCGCCATCTGCGGCGTGAACACCGCGCGGGGACGCAATTGAAGCTCACCCCGCAACTGCTCGTCGTTCAGCTTGTGGTTACCCTCGAACGCGATGCGGTTGACGATCGGGTTTTCCTGCACCTTTACGACCAGCGTATTGCCATCCCGGCGCAACGTCACATCCTGAAACAGGCCGGTCGCATAGAGGGTCTTGAGGCTCCGGTCGATGCGGTCGGGATCGAAGGAGTCGCCGGGCTGCACCAGCATGTAGGACTGGATCGTGCCCTCCTCGATCCGCTGGTTGCCTTCCACCTTGATCGCAGCAATCGAGCCGCCAGGCGTTGGGCTTTGCCGCAGAGACGCGCGCGGGGGCGTCATGGCACGGGACACACGCTGGGTCTGGCCCCGAACCTGGGCCATGGCCGTCTCGCCGATCATCAGCGGCAGCAAGCATGCTGTAGGAAGCAGCACAGCGCGTTTAAAAGACAACAGGCGGACCCTCCAGGGCTCAAGCGCGTCGGAAGCAGCCACCGCAGCGACAGCCCCGGACTTGTAAGCTCACAGCCGCGCTACGCCAAGGCCCGTGAACACGGGATCGTCACATCAGCCGGTAACTCCTTGAACCCGACTGTGCTTTACAGCCCCGGCTGCGCTTGTGCAGTCCTAGCTGCGCTTGTGCAGTCCCGGCTGCGCTAGCCGATCAGGCCGCTGACCCACCGGAATAGTCCTAGATGCGTGAGGTCGTTCCAGGTCGCGAACACAAACAGGCACGCAAGCAGGGCAAAGCCCGCACGGTAGCCGTACTCCTGTGCGCGCGGTGGCAACGGGCGGCCACGAACGGCCTCGGCCAGGTAGAACAGCAGATGCCCGCCATCCAGAATCGGGATCGGGAACAGGTTGATCAGGCCGAGGTTTACCGAGAGCACCGCAATGAAACTGATCAGGCTCGATAGACCAAGCTGTGCCACCTGCCCCGAAAGCTGTGCGATCCGCAGCGGCCCTCCCAGTTCGTCTGTGGTGCGGGCACCGCTCAACATCTGCGCCAGCCCGGCTACGGTCTGCGCAGTGACGTCCCAAGTCTGTGTCACCCCCGCCACGACCGCCTGCAACGGGTTCAGCTTGGTAAACTCCGTGCCGCCGCCACGTACACCCAGCAACCCTGCCCGACGTCCCTGCCCAGCGTCCCGGCTACCCGCCGTTACCGCCACCGTCTGCTCCTGCCCATCACGCAGAATTCGCAGGGTCAGCTCGCGGTCGGGGTTGGCGGAGACGATCCGCTGGATGTCCTCGAACCTCGAGACTGCCGCGCCGTCGATTGACCGCACGCGGTCTCCGGAGCGGAGTCCGGCCTTCGCCGCCGCCCCATCGGCCACGACATCCCCGATCACCGGCACGGAAACCGGCCGGCCCACCGTGCCGAACAATGCCGCGAACAGCACAGCCGCCAGCAGGAAGTTGGCGACCGGGCCCGCCGCAACGACTATGGCACGGGACAGCACGGATTTCTGATGGAACGTCCGGCCCGGCAGCCAGCGGGCCCGAACCTCGTCGGCCACATCCTCCGGCCGCTCCTGCCCATGCAGCTTCACGTAGCCGCCGAGCGGCAGCCAAGCCAGCTTCCAAACCGTGCCTTGCCGGTCGGTCCAGCTGGCGATCGCGCGGCCGAAACCGATCGAGAATGCCTCCACGTGCACCCCACGCCAGCGGGCGGCCAAGTAGTGGCCAAGCTCGTGCACGAATACCAGGACGCCGAGGACGACGACAAAGGCGGCGGCGCTGCGGACAAAATCGGGGATCATCAGCATCATTGAAGGTCCTCAGGCCGCTTTCGCGGCGGCAATCTGGTGGGCGGCGCGCCGGGCGCAGGCATCCAGGTCAAGCACCGCACCCAGGCTATCGGCGGATTGGTTTCCCAACCGTTCTAGCACGGACTCCACCAGGGCAGCGATTTTCGTAAATCCTAGACGACGGCCCAGGAAAGCCTCCACCGCCACCTCGTTTGCCGCCGATAGGATTGTGGGTGCGCCGCCACCAGCGCGCAAGGCGTCCCGCGCCAACCGGAGCGCCGGGAAGCGGACCGGATCGGGCGCGTGGAACTCCAGCGTGCCGAGAGCGGCCAGGTCCAGCCGTGGCGAGGTGGTGGCGAGCCGGCCGGGCCAACCCAGCGCATGCGCGATAGGGATGCGCATGTCGGGCGACCCCATTTGCGCCAGCACGCTGCCGTCACGGTAGTGCACCAGGCCATGGATCACGGATTGCGGATGCACCAGGATGCCGATTTCGCGCTCGTCCATGGCGAACAGCCGCGCCGCCTCGATGAGTTCCAGCCCCTTGTTCATCATGGTCGCCGAATCGATGCTGATCTTGGCGCCCATCGACCATATGGGATGGCGTAGTGCGGCCTCCGGCGTGGCGCGCGCCATCTCCTCCACCGTCGAGAGGCGGAACGGTCCTCCCGACGCCGTCAGCACGATGCGCTCGACCGCGTCCCGGTTGCCCTCCGCCATCGCCTGGAAAATCGCGTTGTGCTCGGAGTCGACCGGCAGCAGCGTGGCGCCTGCATCCCTTACCGCGCGAAGCATGACCTCTCCGGCGCAGACCAGGGCCTCCTTGTTGGCCAGCGCTACCGCGCCGCCACGGCTTATGGCAGCCAGGGTGCTGGGCAGGCCGGCCGCGCCGGTGATGGCCGCCATCGTCCAATCTACCGGCAGCGACGCCGCCTGCAGCACCGCCTTCTCCCCGCTCGCGGTTTGAATGCTACTGCCGGCGAGCGCCGCATCGAGGACGGCATGATGCGACGGCTCGGCGATGACGGCGAGTTCGGCCTTTAGCAGCAAGGCCTGTTCCGCCAACAGTGCGGCATTACGGCCGCCCACCAGGGCGCGCACGCGGAAGCGGGCCGGGTGCATAGCCAGAAGGTGGACCGTGCTGGTGCCTACGCTGCCAGTGCTGCCCAGGACCGAGACCGTCCGCACGTCCGAGGCGGCTGCCCCTACTGCTATTGCCATATCGCTACTCCTCGCCCCAACACCAACGCCAACATCGCCGCTGCTGGCGCTGCGGCCAGCAACCCGTCCAGGCGATCCAGCAATCCGCCATGGCCGGGGATCAGCCGGCCAGAGTCCTTCACGCCGAAATGCCGCTTAATCGCGCTTTCCAGCAGGTCCCCACCCTGCGCGGCCAGCCCGAGCAGCCCCGCCACCAGAGCGACTCGTCCCAGCATTGCCGTCGCCAACGCCTGAGCGGCCGCCTCTCCCACCAGCACCGCCGCCACTAAGCCGCCGACCGCTCCCGACCAAGTCTTGCCCGGGGAAATCGCCGGCGCCAGCTTTGGACCGCCCAGCAGACGCCCGGCGGCATAGGCGCCAATGTCGCTCGCCCAGACTACGACAATGAGGAACAGCACGTTCGCCCGGCCCGCTACGCCGTCGCCCCGCAGCCAGACCAGGGCGATGCCCGTCAGCCCTACATACAGCAGGCCGGCCCCCATCACGCGCCGCCCGCTGAGCAGCCAGGCAACCACGGCGCCGATCCCCAAAACGACCAGCGCCCAACGCTCCTGATCCAGCACCGCCGCCAGACCGGCAAGCAGCACCGATCCCGGCACCACCAGCCCCGGCATGCGCCAAGGCCGATCGTTGCATAGCAATACCCATTCGCAGGCAAGTCCGCCCGCCGCCACCGTCATCAGCGCCGTCCAGGCATTGCCGCCAAGCCAGATGCACACCAGGGCCGCCGGCGCCAACAACGCCGCAGACAAGGCGCGCTTACGCAGGTCGCCCCACCGCATTTCAGTGTTAGTCCCGTCCTTGATGGTCTCAGGCAGGGCGGGCCCCGAACCGGCGCTCACGCCGGGCAAACTCGACGAGGGCGTCGTTGAACTCGGCCTGCCCGAAATCCGGCCACAGCACATCCAGGAACACCAACTCGGCATACGCCGACTGCCACAACAGGAAATTGGACAGTCGACGCTCGCCGGAGGTGCGGATCACCAAGTCCGGATCGGGCATTCCAGCGGTAGATAGGAAACGTTCGAACCGCTCAACGGTGAGCGCCGCAGGATCCAGTGTTCCGTCAACTGCCGCCTGCGCCGCGGCACGCGCAGCGGCGGCGATCTCGTCGCGGGCGCCATAGGACAGCGCCATATTCAGGTTCAGGCGCGTATTGCCAAGCGTCGTGCGCTCGGCGCGGTCCAGTTCGGCCCGGGTATCGGACTCGAACCGGGTGCGGTCGCCGAGCACCCGCACGCACACACCCTGGCGGGACAGCTCGGCCAGTTCCTGGCGGATGTAGTGGCGCAGCAGACCGGTCAACTCCAACACTTCGTCCGCCGGCCGGCGCCAGTTCTCGCTGCTGAAGGCGTAGAGAGTAAGCCAACCCACGCCGGCCTCGATCGCCGCCTCGATCGTGCGACGTACCGCCTGCGCACCAGCGCGGTGCCCGGCGGCCCGCGGCAGCCCGCGCGCGGCGGCCCATCGGCCGTTGCCGTCCATGATTACGGCGATATGCTGCGGTGGCAACGATCCGGCTGGCCCGGCCGCGAGCGGCTTCAAGTCCGGCTTGCCCAGGACCATGTTATCAGACCTGCCGGATTTCCCGGTCCTTGTCGGACAGAAACTCGTCGATGCGCTTGATGTAGCCGTCGGTCAGCTTCTGGACCTGATCGGACCAGTCCTTCAGGTCGTCCTCGCCGATTTCGCTCTTTTTCTCGGACGCCTTGATCTGGTCCATGCCGTCCCGCCGTACGCCGCGTATCGCGACCCGCGCGCCCTCGGCGTAGCGCCCGGCTGCCTTGGCCAGCTCACCGCGCCGCTCCGCCGTAAGCTGCGGGATCGGCACGCGCACGATCTGGCCGTCGGAACCGGGGTTGAGGCCCAGCCCGCTGTCCCGAATCGCGCGCTCCACGGCACCAACCAGGGTCCGGTCCCAGACCTGAACGGTAATCAGCCGCGGCTCCGGCACGCCGATCGTGCCGACCTGCGTGATCGGCACCTCGGTCCCGTACGCCTCGACCTTCACAGGCTCCAGCAACGCCGGGCTGGCGCGACCGGTGCGGAGCCCGCCAAAGTCGCGGCGCAGGGTTTCCAGCGCCCCATCCATGCGGCGCGTCAGGTCCAGTTTGAGGGCATTCAGGTCGGCGGGCACGATGGTCTCCTCAAGTTTGGCCTAGTGAAGTTCGATAATGCGGGTGAAGCGACCCTCGCCACGCATCACCTGTGCGAACGCACCGGGAGCATGGATATTGAAGACGATGATCGGCAAGCCGTTTTCGCGTGCAAGGCTGATCCCGGCCGCGTCCATCACGCCAAGGTCGCGGGACAGCACGTCCAAATAGGTCAGCTCGTCATAGCGTTCCGCCTCAGGCACCTTGCGCGGATCGGCGGAATAGACACCGTCCACCTGGGTCCCTTTCAGCAGCAGGTCGCAGTTCATCTCGGCGGCGCGCAGGGCGGCGGCGGTGTCGGTCGTGAAAAACGGGTTGCCGGTGCCGGCGGCGAAGATCACTACGCGGCCTTTCTCCATATGCCGCTCGGCCCGGCGTCGGATATAGGGCTCGCACACACTGCTCATCGGAATCGCCGACTGCACACGGGTCGGCACGCCGCTCCGTTCCAGCGCGCTCTGCATTCCGAGCGCATTCATGACGGTCGCGAGCATGCCCATGTAGTCGGCCTGGGCCCGATCCATGCCGCCGGCGGCCGCGGAAACACCACGGAAGATATTGCCGCCGCCGATCACCAGACACACCTGCACGCCCATCCTGACGACATCGCCAACATCGGCCGCGATCCGTAACAGGGTGTCAGTATCCAGCCCAAACTCTCGCCGTCCCATCAGCGCCTCTCCGGACACCTTGAGCAGGACGCGCTTGTAGGAAGGCTGATCTGGCATGGAGTCCTTCATGGTCGGGGCGGCGGCACGCTAGATGGTGGCGCCGCCCCCCACAAGTTCAGACCGGCAGTTTAGCACACGTGCAGGTTAGGTTGGTTCCTCGGCCGGCGGGGTCGTGGGTGGATTACCGGCCGCCGCAGCAACTTCGGCGGCAAAGTCGCCGCCCTGCTTGTCGATTCCCTCGCCAAGGTGGAAGCGTGCGAAACCCGAGAGCGTTGCACCCGCCTTCTTCACCACCGCCCGCACCCGGCTCTCACCGTCATGCACCCAGACCTGCTCCAGCAGTACGACCTCTTCGTAGTACTTCCGAATGCGCCCCTCGACCATCTTCTCGATGATGGCGTCCGGCTTGCCGGAGGCGCGAGCCTGCTCGGTGAGCACCCCCTTCTCCCGCTCCAATGCGGCGGGATCGACAGCATCCACGTCGAGGGCATCGGGCCGGGTGGCAGCGACATGCATTCCAACCTGGCGGCCCAGGGTCTCCAGGGCCGACTGCTCATCCTTGCTCTCGACCGCGACCAGCACGCCGATCTTGCCTAAGCCGGGCTTCAACGCATTATGGACATAGGTCGCGACGACGCCATGCGGCACCGTCAGCACCTTGGCCCGACGGAGATTCATGTTCTCGCCGATCGTCGCGACAAGATGCGTCAGCTCGTCTGCCACGGTCCGGCCGGTGCCCGGGAACGGCGCGGCGCGAATCGCGTCCACGTCCTCCCCGACCTCCAGGGCAATCTGCGCCACGGCCTGCACCAACGCCTGGAACGTCTCGTTGCGGGCGACGAAATCGGTCTCGGCGTTAACCTCGACCATCGCCGCCTTGTTGACCGCGCTCGCCACGCCTACCAAGCCCTCGGCCGCTACCCGGCCGCTTTTCTTCGCTGCCGCCGATAGGCCCTTTTTGCGGAGCCAGTCGAATGCGGCCTCGGCATCGCCGCCGCTCTCGGTCAGCGCCCGCTTGCAGTCCATCATGCCGGCGCCAGTCCTCTCGCGCAGGGCCTTGACCGCCGCCGCTGTAATCTCAGCCATTGCAGTTCCTCCCTACGCCGCTGGCTGCTCGGCCGGGGCAGCGGCCTCCGGCATCGGCCTTGCCTCGGGCGGCAGCTCCTCCGCAGCACCAAGGTCGCGGCCGCTGGCCACCATCTCGGCGCTGATGCCGTCCAGCACGGCGCCGGCAACCAGGTCGCAATACAAGGTGATCGCACGGATCGCATCGTCGTTGCCGGGGATCGGGTAGGTCACGCCCTGCGGGTCCGAGTTGCTGTCCAGCACGGCGATGACGGGGATACCAAGCTTGTTGGCCTCCTCAACCGCCAGCTTTTCCTTGTTCGTGTCGATGATGAACAGAATGTCCGGCAGGCCGCCCATGTCCTTGATGCCGCCCAGCGCGCGCTCGAGCTTCTCCTGGTCGCGCGTGATGTCCAGCACCTCTTTCTTCGTCAGGCCCTGCACGTCGCCGCCCAGCATCTCCTCGATCTGGCGCAGGCGCTTGATGCTGCCGGTAATCGTCTTCCAGTTGGTCAGCATGCCACCGAGCCAGCGGTGGTTCACGTAGTATTGGCCGCACCGCTTGGCGCTATCCGCCACATACTCGGCGGCGGCGCGCTTGGTGCCGACGAACAGCACGCGGCCGCCGGCGGCCGTCACGTCGCGGACGGCGCGCAGCGCCCGGTCCAGCATCGGCACGGTTTGCTGCAGGTCGATGATGTGAACCTGGTTGCGAACCCCGAAGATGTAGGGTCCCATGCGCGGGTTCCAGCGCCGGGTGTGGTGACCGAAATGAACGCCCGCCTCTAGCAGCTGGCGCAATGTAAAATCGGGCATCGCCATGAGCGTGTCCTTTCCAGTGGTCCGGTTGATCCTCCGCGGGGCCAGGCCATGCGGCACCGGAACCTGGGGGATAACCCCGGGAAAGGCGCCCCGCGTGTGAATTACCCGCGACGGTCGCAGGCCTACCGGATATGGCGGAAAACATGAATAGGTGCAAGTTGGCCGACCTCGGCATACCAGACACCCGAATGGTCTCCGTCAAACCTCCTCAACCCGTTCAACCCCTGGTATCACCTTTAGCGCCTGCGCCAGCCGCGGCGTGACCTGGAAGCCGCCCGGAATCGTGATCTCAACCGCCTGCGCGTCGCCGATGCGCGGCACCAGCGTGACGCGGCCCTTCCCCTTGCCCTCACGGGCCAGAATGGCGCGGATATGCGGCACCGCCTCGGTACGGTCGAGCCAGATGCGTATTCCGGCGCCGGCGTCGCTTGCCGCCTGCTCCAGCGACACGCAGTCGGCGGCGGTGACCCGCAGGCTGTCGCCTTCCAGCTTGAGGTCCACGCCCACGAGCACCGCGTTGCCAGTTTTCAGGATGTCGCGCGCGCTTCCCAGCACCTCGCTGAACATCGTCACCTCATAGCTGCCGCCCTGGTCCGATAGGCGAATCCAGGCCATGCGGCTGCCGGTGCGTGTCGTGCGCTCCTTGGAGGCCACGACGCAGCCGGCCATACGCACCCGGGTAGCGCCGGCTTGGGCGCGAGCCTCCATCTGGCTGGACGGGATCACCCCCAAGCGTTTCAGCACCGGGCCGTAGCTGTCGAGCGGATGCGCCGTGAGATGGAAGCCCACAGCCTCGGCCTCATAGCCCAGCCGTTCCATGGCGGGCCAGTCCGGGGTGGATGGCAGGCGCAATGGTTCCGGGGTGGGGCCGCCGCCGAACAGGCCGCACTGGCCGGTCTCGGCCTCCTCCGCCTGAGCCTGGGCACGGCGCAGGATGGTCTCGGCGGCGGCAAACATCTGGGCGCGGTTGGGCGCGATGCTGTCGAAGGCACCGGCGCGTGCCAGGTTCTCCAGCTGCGACTTGCTGAGCGGGTGCGGATCGACGCGGGCTGCGAAATCCGCCGGGTCAGCGAAGGAGCGGTCGCCACGGGCGGCGACCAGGGCCTGCATGGCGGCGAAGCCGATCCGCTTCACCGCGGCCAGGGCGTAGCGGATCGCCTGGGTGCCGTCCGGCGCCACCTCCACCCGGAACTCGGCGCCCGACCGGTTGATGTCGGGCGGCAGCACGCGAAGGCCGCTGCGCTCGGCCTCCTGGCGCAGCGCCGCGATCTTGTCGGTGTTGCTGATCGCGAGGTTCATGCAGGCGGCGAGGAATGCGGCGGGATGGTTCGCCTTCAACCAGGCCGTTTGGTAGGACAGCAGGGCATAGGCGGCGGCGTGGCTCTTGTTGAAACCGTAATCGGCAAACTTGGCCATCAGGTCGAAGACCTCGGTTGCCTTCGCCGGCGGGATACCGCGACCGGTGGCGCCTGTCGTGAAGATTTGGCGCTGCTGCTCCATCTCGACGCGAATCTTCTTGCCCATCGCGCGCCGCAGCAGGTCCGCGCCACACAGGCTATATCCGGCCATGGTCTGCGCGATCTGCATGACCTGCTCCTGATACACGATGATCCCGTATGTCTCGCCCAGGATCGTCTGCAGCTCGGGATGCGGCGCTTCCCACGCCTCGCCGTGCTTGCGGCGGCAGTAGTCGGGGATGTTGGCCATCGGGCCCGGCCGATACAGCGCGCCGACGGCAATCAGGTCCTCGAACCGGTCCGGGCGCATCTGCCGCAGCACGTCGCGCATGCCCTGGCTTTCGAACTGGAACACCCCGCCGCCGTCGCCACGGGACAGCATCTCATACGTCTTGGGATCGTCGAGCGGCAGGCGGTCCAGGTCCACCGGCACGCCCAGGCCGTGCAGGATCGCCACGGCCTGCTGCAGGATCGTCAGCGTCGTCAGGCCGAGGAAGTCGAACTTCACCAATCCAGCCTGCTCCACGTACTTCATGGAGTACTGCGTTACCAGCGTATCGGTCTTCGGGTCCCGGTACAGCGGCACGAGGTCGATCAGTGGGCGGTCGCCGATCACCAGCCCGGCCGCATGCGTGCTGGCGTGGCGATACAATCCCTCGAGCTGCAACGCCACCTCCAACAATCGGCGCACGCTCTCGTCGCCGTCGCGCATCTCCTGCAGGCGCTTCTCGCCCTCAATGGCCTGGGACAGGGTGACGGGATGCGCCGGGTTGTTGGGGATCAGCTCGGCCACGCGGTTGACCTGGCCGAACGGCAGGCCCAGCACGCGGCCCACGTCACGTACCGCCGCCCGGGCCTGCAGCTTGCCGAATGTGATGATCTGCGCGACCCGGTCCGCGCCGTACTCGCGACGGACATAGTCGATCACCTCGTCCCGGCGGTCCTGGCAGAAGTCGATGTCGAAGTCCGGCATCGAGACGCGCTCGGGGTTGAGAAAGCGCTCAAACAGCAAACCCCAGCGCAGCGGATCAAGATCGGTGATCGTGAGCGCCCAGGCCGCCACGGACCCCGCGCCCGACCCGCGCCCCGGTCCCACCGGAATACCCTGCGCCTTCGCCCACTGGATGAAGTCGGCCACGATCAGGAAATAGCCGGGGAAGCCCATGCCGGCGATGACGCTGAGCTCATACTCCAGTCGCTCCGCATACACCGTACGGGTGGCCGGGTCGGCGCCGAGTGCGTCCATGCGATGCACCAGGCCCTCGCGCGCCATGGCGCGGATCGTCTCGTCCTCAGTCTGGCCGGGCCGCACCTTCAGGGACATCGGCAGCAGCGGCTTGCGGGTCTCGGCCATGACGGCGCAGCTCCGCGCGACGGCCAGCGTGTTGTCGCAGGCGTCCGGCAGGTCGCGAAACAGCCGGCGCATGTCGCGGGCCGGCTTGAACCAGTGCTCCGGCGTCACCCGCCGTCGCGCGGCCTCGCTGACCTGCCGGCCCTCGGCAATGCACAGCAGGGCGTCATGCGCCTCGTGCATCTTGGGTGTCGCGTAGAAACACTCGTTGGTGGCAACCAGCGGCAGCCGGTGCTCGTCGGCGAGCTGCAGCAGCCCCGGCTCGATCGCCCGTTCGACGGACAGGCCGTGCCGGTGCAGCTCCATCATGCAGCGTCCGGGAAACGCCTCGGCGAACTGTGCCAGCAGGGTCGCGGCATCCGGCTTCCGCCCCTCCGCCAGCATGCGGGCGATCGGGCCGCGAGTGCCGCCGGTCAGCAGGATCAGGCCCTCCGCATGGTCCAGCAGCAGCCGGAGCGGCAGTTGCGGGTCGGCCGGATCGCCCTGCATGAAGCCCTGCGACGACAGCCGCTGCAGGTTCGCCAGCCCCGCCGCATCCTGCGCCAGCACCACGACCGGATCGGGCGCGAGACGGGCATTTTCGGCCCGGGTGATCGAGACCTGGCAGCCGATGATGGGCTGCACCCCCTTGGCCGCGCAGGCCTGGCTGAACTCAAGCGCGCCGAACAGGTTGCCTGTGTCGGTGATCGCCACAGCCGGCATCTTGGCGTCCTGCGCCGCGACGGCGATCTTGTCGGCCTTGATCGCGCCCTCGCTGAGCGAGTAGGCGGAGTGGACCCGCAAATGCACGAAATCGGCGTATGGCATCAGATCTCCTCCACGCGCCCGTCGCGCAACGTGACCCGGCGGTCCATGCGGCTGGCCAGGTCGGGGTTGTGGGTGGCAATCAGCGCCGCGACGCCCTCGGACCGGACCATCCGCAACAGCTCCTCGAACACGACGTTGCTGGTGCCGACGTCGAGGTTTCCGGTTGGCTCGTCCGCCAGCAGCACGCCGGGCGCATTGGCCAGGGCGCGAGCGATCGCAACCCGCTGTTTCTCGCCGCCCGACAGCTTGCCCGGCAGGTGCCCGGCCCGCGCCGGCAAACCGAACGCAGTCAGCAGCGCCATCGCCCGGTCACGCGCCACCCGCCGCGGCTTGCCGGCGACCATCTGCGGCAGCACGATATTCTCGGCCGCGGTGAACTCCGCCAGCAGATGGTGCGCCTGGTATACGAAGCCAATTCGGTCGCGGCGGATGGCGGTGCGGTCCGCGTCCGGCAACTGCCCGGCGTCCCGCCCGTCCACCAGCACCATGCCGGTGTCCGGACGCTCCAGTAGGCCGGCCAAGTGCAGCAACGTGCTCTTTCCAGTGCCGGACGGCGCCACGAGGGCCACGATCTCCCCGGCATACAGAGTAAGGTCAGCGCCCTGCAGCACGTGCAGCTCGCTCTCGCCGCTGCGGTAGGCGCGGCTCACGCCCTGCAGGACCAGCGGCTCACTCATGCCGCAGCGCCTCCACCGGGTCGGTCCGTGCGGCGCGCCAGCTCGGATATAGCGTCGCGAGCAACGATAGGCACAGCGCCATCACCATGACCTGCAGTACCTCGTGCCAGTTCAGCTTCGCCGGCAGGTGCGCCAGGTAGTACACCTCCGGATTGAACACGCTGGCGCCGGTGACGGCCTCGACCCAGTGCTGGAGCGTCTCGATGTTGAGACAGAACAGCACGCCCAGCACCACGCCGACAACGGTGCCGGTCACGCCCACGCTCGCGCCGCACATCAGGAAGATGCGCATCACCGCACCCCGGCCGGCGCCAATGGTGCGCAGCACCGCAATGTCACGCGTCTTGTCCTTCACCATCATGATCAGCGATGACACGACGTTGAACGCCGCCACCAGGATGATCAGCGTCAGGATCAGGAACATGACGTTCCGCTCGACCTGGACTGCGGCGAAGAAGCTGTTGTTGCTCTGTTGCCAATCGACGACGCGCACCGGCGTGCCAGACAGCGCTGTCGTGATGGCGCGGCTGTCCTCCCGCACAAGCTGCGGGTCGGCGACCATGACCTCGATGTGGGACACGGCGCCGGGCTGCTGGAAGAAGATCTGGGCGGCCTCCAGCGGCAGGAAGACGAACGACGTGTCGTACTCGTTCATGCCGACCTGGAACACCGCCACCACGCGGTATGCGCGTACGCGGGGGATGGTGCCGAACGCGGTTGCCGCACCCTGGGGCGACACAAGGGTCAACGGACTGCCGATCGTCAGGCCGAACTTCTGTGCAAGGCCAACACCCACCGCGATGGCGTCCTCGCCCTGGAAATCGTCAAGCGTCCCAGCCCGGATGTTGTCGCTGACGGCGCGCATACGGCGGAAATCCTCGGGCCGGATGCCGCGCACCAGGCCGCCGGAGGATTGTCCGCGCGGTCCGGTCAGCAGCACCTGCCCGTCCACGACCGGCACGGCGGACACGATGCCGGGGACGGCGGCGATGCGGGCGGTGACGGACTGATAATCCGTGAGGGAGGTTCCGGCGGGATAGACGCCAAGGTGGCCGTTGAAGCCCAGGATGCGGTTCAGCAAGTCCACCTGGAACCCGCCCATGACGGACATCACGATGATCAGCGTGGCGACGCCCAGCGCGATGCCCACCAGGCTGAATCCCGCGATGACCGACACAAAACGCTCACCCCGGCGCGCGCGCAGATAGCGGCCGGCCACGGCACGCTCGAACGGTCCGAACATGTCAGGCGATATGGGCGAGGGCAGCCTCAAGTGTAAGCTCCTGCCGCTCCCCGGTCGCGCGACGCTTCAGCTCCACTGTGCCGGCCGCGGCGCCGCGAGGACCGATCACCAACTGCCACGGATGGCCCATCAGGTCGGCGTCGGCGAACTTCACTCCGGCCCGCTCCTCCCGGTCGTCGTACAGCGCATTGCCGGGCATGGCGGCATAGGCCTGCTCGCATAGGGCGCCAGTAGCGGCGTCGCCCTGTTTCAGGTTCAGGATGGCGGCGCGGAACGGGGCGACGCTGTCGGGCCAGATGATGCCGGCGTCGTCATGGTGCGCCTCGATCAGGGCGCCGACCAAGCGGGACACGCCGATGCCGTAGCTGCCCATGTTGGGCGCGACCGGAGCACCGTCGGGCCCGGCGACCTGTAGGCCCACCAGCTCGCTATATAGGGTGCCGAAGTTGAAGATCTGCCCGACCTCGATGCCGCGGCCCTCGCGCCGGCGCTCGGCGGGCACACGCTCCCAGGCCGCCAAGTCGTGCTTCTCGTCTGTCGCGGCGTAGGGCGTGGTGACGGCGGTAAAGAGGCGTTCGAGCTGGTCAGGATCGGTGTGGTCCACGTCGTCGGTCCCGATGCGGATGGTCTCGACGGCGGCGTCGTAGAACACCTGGCTTTCGCCCGTCGGCGCCAGGATGTGGAACTCGTGGCTCAGGTCGCCACCGATCGGTCCGGTGTCGGCCGCCATCGGCACGGCCTGCACGCCCAGGCGCTGGAAGGTGCGCAGGTAGGACAGCATCATGATGCGGTAGCTGCGCACGGCGCCGGCATGGTCGAGGTCGAAGGAATAGCCGTCCTTCATCAGGAACTCGCGCCCGCGCATCACGCCGAAACGCGGCCGGGTCTCGTCGCGGAACTTCCATTGGATATGATAGAGAATCTGGGGCAGCTCGCGATAGCTTTTGACCGACTGGCGCAGCAGGTCGGCGATCAGCAGCTCGTTGGTGGGGCTATAGATCAGGTCGCGCTCGTGACGATCCTTCAAACGCAGCATCTCGGGGCCATAGGCGTCGTAGCGGCCCGACTGCCGCCATAGGTCGGCGGATTGCAGGGTCGGCAGCAACAGCTCCTGTGCGCCGACGCGGTCCTGCTCCTCCCGGACCACCTGCGCGATGTTGCGCAGCACGCGCCATCCTGCGGGAAGCCAGGCGTATATGCCCGCCGTCACCTGGCGCACCAGCCCGGCCCGCAGCATGAGCCGATGGGACGCGATCTGCGCCTCGGCCGGACTTTCCTTGGTGGTGGGCAGCAGGGAGCGGGATAGACGCATGGCGGACCTGGATCAGTTGAACCGCGCGGACCCTACAGGCCCTATGTCACCACCGCCAGCCACTGCTTCCCGTCGTGATTTTTGTGATGGAGTCGTTTGGCTACGCGCAATCTTTGTGCAGCGCACAACGTTTTTTTGTTAGATTATGGATGGAACTTACAGGATTCCGCGTGACAGCCCTGCATGATCGATCTACGAAGAAAGAAGTGGCCCGCGTGCTGGCAGCACAGCGGGCCAAGTTTAGGGAAGAAACGCCACTCACACGGCAGATCAGGAGACGCCCCTGATCTGCCGTGATGATCACTTGCGGTCCCTCACCCGTCCACCCAAAACAGCATTGAAAAAACGGGTTTTTTGTGTTGCCGGACAAGCTTTGCCGTTTGGCTGTGCATGACGTGGGCGATCGCCTACAAACCGGTCATCCAGAACGGAACGACCACCAGTCGCTCCAGATTATCAGCATCGCAACCCCCCAGAGCACGGCCGAGATCACCGTCGTCGCCAGCAGCTTGCGGCCGATCAGCGGACGCTCCGGCGCGCCACGCCAGCCGGTCGCGGCGTCCGGGTCCGCGACCGGCCGGGTGCCAAACGGGAGCACGGCGAACAGCACGGTCCACCAAATCAGCGTATAAACAACGAACGCCGTGAAGCCGCTCACACCTGCGCCTTTCAGACCCGAAGAAGATGCACGTCCACCATAGGCCGCTTTTGCAGGCGCTTGCCGAGGGCACGGCGCAGTGCCGCTCGGGCCGCGTCGGCCAGCGCCGAGTCGTCCCGCCGCAGCAGCGCCGGCAATCCCGCAACCGCCTGGGTGAACTCCGCCGTCACCCGCGCGGTCTCGGGATCATCCGGCTCGAACAGGCCGGGCGCGCTGACCCGCGCCTGGCCCATCACCTTCCCCGCGCCGTCCACCGCGAAGCTGCCCAGCACGACTCCGTTGAACAGCATGCGGCGCCGGGCGGCGAGTACGCCGCCGTTCAGCGGCACGACCCGGTTGCCGTCCAGTGCCAGCCGGCCCACCGGTGCGCTGTCCACGATCTCTGGCCGTCCCGGCGCCAGGCTGAGGATATCGCCATCCTCCAGCAATATCGGCGTGGCGCCCGCCTCCTTGGCCAGCGCCGCATGCGCCGAGAGATGCCGCCACTCGCCGTGCACAGGCACCGAGAACTTTGGCTTCACCAACGCATAAAGCTGCCGCAACTCATCCCGCGCCGGATGGCCGGATACGTGGGTGACAGCGTCATCATCGGTGATCACCCGCACACCACGGCGGACGAGGCTATCCTGCACCAGGGTGATTGGCCGCTCGTTGCCGGGGATCATGCGGCTGCTGAATATGACCGTATCCCCCTCCCCCAGCGCGATGTTGGGATGGGTGTCGGCGGCGATGCGCGACAGGGCGCTACGCGGCTCCCCCTGGCTGCCAGTCACCAGGATCAGCAGGTTATCGTCCGGGATCGACCCGGCCTCATCCTCCGATACGAACTCCGGCAGACCCTTCAGGTAGCCGCACTCCCGCGCCGCGGCCTCGAGGTTGCGGAGCGAACGACCGACCAGCGCCACGTGACGGCCGGCGTCGCGGGCGGCCATGACCACGCTTTCCACCCGTGCCACGTTGCTGGCGAAGCATGTCACCGCTACCCGGCCGCGCATCGGGCGGACCAGCTCGGACAGGCTGCGCCGCACTTCGGCCTCACTGCCGGAATGGCCGTCCACCATCGCGTTGGTGCTGTCGCACACCATGGCCAGCACGCCCTCCTCACCCAGGCGGCGGAACGCTGCCTCGTCCGTAGGCGGGCCGATCAGCGGGTTTGGATCGAGTTTCCAGTCGCCGGTATGCAGGATTGTGCCGTAAGGGGTGCGTATTGCCAGGGCCTGGGCCTCCGGCAGCGAATGCGCCACCGGTATGAACTCGACCGAGAACGGCGCTAGCTCGATTTTGCCGCCGCAAGGGACGGTGTGAATGCGGACCTCGGCCAGCAGCCCGGCTTCGGTCAGCTTGCGCCTCAGCACCGCAGTCGCGAAAGGCGTTGCGTAGATCGGGCAGCGAAGCTGCCGCCAAAGATGGGCGACGGCACCGATATGGTCTTCATGCGCATGCGTGATGACCAGAGCCAGCAGCCTGTCCCGCCGTTCGGCGATAAAACCGGGATCGGGCATCATAATCTCGATCTCGGGGTTCTCGTTGCCTCCAAAGCCAATCCCGCAGTCGACGGCCAACCATTTTCCGTCGCAGCGGTATAAATTCAGGTTCATGCCAATCTCACCCGTCCCGCCCAATGGCAGGAAGGTCAGATCACCGCTATAGTCATTCATCTAATCGCCTTCGATTGTTCTTATTCTGTCGCGGCTTAATGTGGGTGCGGGGTTGCGGTCCGCCAACAAGCGAAGTCCGTCGAGCGTCAGATCGGGATCGATCCGGTCGATGATGGTCGTGCCCTCGGCCAGCATCGGCGCGAGGCCGCCGGTCGCGATGACCTTCAGCGGCTCGTCATGCTCGGCACGGATGCGGGTGACTAGCCCCTCGACCAGGCCGACGTAGCCCCAATAGATGCCGGATTGCATGGCCGGGATGGTGGAGCGGCCGATCACCGCCTGTGGCCGGCCGATGCCGATCCGCGGCAGCCGGGCCGCGGCCGTGTGCAAGGCCTCGATCGACAGGTTGATGCCCGGCGCGATGACGCCGCCCAAATAGGCGCCATCGGGTGCCACCACGTCGAAGGTCGTGGCCGTGCCGAAATCGATGACGATCAGCGGACCGCCATACGCCTGGTGCGCTGCCAGCGTATTGAGCAGGCGGTCCGCGCCCACCTCGGACGGGTTGTCGATGCGGATGTCGAAGCCCCAATCCAGGTTGGACCGGGCAACCAGGGGCTCGGTCGCGAACCACTCCCGGCACAGGCGGCGCAGGTGATAGAGCGCGGCGGGAACCACGGTGCCGATCACCGTCCGGTTGATCTCGGCGGGCTTCAGGCCGGAAAACGACAGCAGGGTCAGCAGCCAGACGGCGTATTCGTCCGACGTGCGCTGCGGTTCGGTCGCGATGCGCCAGATGCCGCGCCACGACGACCCATCATGCACGGCGAACACGACGTTGGTGTTCCCGGCATCGACGACCAGCAGCACGGCCTGTTTCCCTTCCGCTTACCGGAACCGCGAGCCTGGCGGCGCGGCCGGGTTCACCCGAACAGCACCCGTGCCGCCTGTTGCGCCGCCGCGACCAGAGGCGCCGGGAACACAAAGAACAGTGTAGTCACCAACGCGCCGATACCGGCCACGAACGACACGGACGCCGGCCGGACGTCGAACGCCGGCTCGGCCGCATCGAAGTACATGACCTTGATGACTCGCAAGTAGTAGTAGGCGCCCACGACGCTGGTTAGCACGCCGATGACGGCCAGGGTCCAATAGCCCGACTGCACCGCCGGCAGGAACACATAGAGCTTAGCGAAAAAGCCGGAGAACGGCGGGATGCCCGCCATGCTGAACATGAACACCGTCATCGCGAGCGCCAGGCCCGGATCGGTGCGCGCGAGGCCGGACAGGTCGCTGATCCGCTCCAATTGACGACCACGTCGGCGCATAGCGATGATGCAGGCAAATACCCCGGCGCTCATGAAGACGTAGGTTGCCATATAGACCAGCACGCCACGGATGCCGTCGGCCGTGCCGACCGCGAGGCCGACCAGCGCATAGCCCATGTGGCCGATACTGGAATACGCCATCAGCCGCTTGATGTTGGCCTGCCCGATGGCGGCGAGCGCCCCGAGCAGCATCGACGCGATGGAGACCAGCACGATGAGCTGTGTCCATTGCGGCGTGATGGGACCGAATGGCACTTCGAGAGCGCGTAGCAACAGGGCAATGGCCGCGACCTTGGGGGCGGTGCTCATGAAGGCGGTGACAGGGGTCGGCGCACCCTCATAAACGTCCGGTGTCCACATATGGAACGGCACGGCCGATAGCTTGAATGCCAGCCCGGCCACGATGAACACCATGCCGACGATCAGGCCCGCGGACGCGGTACCTGGCGTCGCGAGTGTCCGCGATAGCTCGCCGAACTGCATCGTGCCGGCGAAGCCATAGGCGAGCGAGATGCCATACAGCAGCAGCCCGGACGCGAGCGCTCCGAGCACAAAGAATTTCAGCCCTGATTCCGCAGACCGTATGTCGTCCCGGGCAAAGGCGCATAGCACGTAGAGCGCCAGCGACTGCAGCTCGAGCCCCATGTAGAGCGTCATCAGGCTGGATGCGCTGCACATGACCATCATGCCGACCGTGGACAGCAAGATCAGGACCGGAAACTCGAACCGGCTGATGCCCTCCCGCACATTGTAGTCCAGCGCCAGCACGGCCGAGAGGCCGGCGCCGGCCAGTATCAACAATTTCATGTAGGAGCCGAAGCCGTCCACCACGAAAAGGCCGCGGTAGGCCCCGCCAGCGTTGCTGCCGAGCACTAAAACGGCGGTGAGCACGAGTGCGCCGAGCGACAACATGGTGCAGAGGAACGCCGGGTCCGGCTTACGCAACACGCCGAACACGAGGATGAACATCGCGCAGACTGCGAGCACGATCTCGGGCAGCGCCAGGGTCCAGTTCATGGTGCAATCCCCGCGAGCTTCGGGCCTGATAGCGCTGCCGTGTGATAGTCGACCATGGCGTGCACGCTCGCGTCAAAAAACTGCGTGAAGCTGGACGGATAGATGCCCATCCACAGCGTGAGCAGCACAAGCGGCCCAAAGATCGCGACCTCCCGCGCCGATAGGTCGAGGATGCCGCGCAGGTCGTCCCGCGTGATCACGCCGAAGATCACCCGGCGATACAAGTAAAGCATGTAGACCGCACCCAGGATCATCCCCATGCTGCCGAGGTATGCCAGATAGAGGCTGATCTTGAACGCGCCGACCAGCACCAGGAACTCGCCGACGAACCCGGAGGTCCCTGGCAGCCCGACGCTCGCCATGGTGAACACCATGAACACGATGGCATAGGCCGGCATGCGGCTGGCCAGGCCACCGTAGCGGGCGATGTCGCGGGTATGAATCCGGTCGTAGATCACGCCGACGCATAAGAACAGCGCGGCTGAGACGACGCCGTGGGACAGCATCTGGAACAACGCGCCCTCAACGCCTTGCACGTTGAAGGTAAAGATGCCGACGATGACGACGCCCATGTGGGCGACCGATGAATAGGCGATCAGCTTCTTCATGTCGGTCTGCGCCAACGCTACGAGCGACGTGTAGATGACGGCGACGACACCCAGGGTGAACATCATCGGCGCGAATTGCTGGCTGGCCTGGGGCAGCATGGGCAGCGAGAACCGCAGGAAGCCATAGGCGCCCATCTTCAGCAGCACGCCCGCCAAGATAACCGATCCGGCCGTCGGCGCCTCCACGTGCGCGTCCGGCAGCCAGGTGTGGACGGGCCACATCGGCACCTTGACCGCAAACGAGGCAAAGAAGGCGAGAAACAGCCAGAACTGCATTCGCGCGGGAAACGGCGTCTGCATCAGCACGGCAAGGTCGGTGGTCCCGGCGTGATACCAGATGGCGAGCAGGGCCAGCAGCATCAGGATGGAGCCTGCCAGCGTGTACAGGAAGAACTTGAAGCTGGCATAGACCCGCCGGGCCCCACCCCAGACCCCGATGATCAGGAACATCGGGATCAGCACGCCCTCGAAGAACATATAGAAGACGATGAAGTCCTGGGCCGAGAACATGCCCACCATCATGGTTTCCAGCACCAGGAAGGCCAGCATATACTCGCGGACGCGCACCGTGATGCTGTCCCAGCTCGCCAGGATGCAGATCGGCGTCAAAGCAGTGGACAGCAGGACGAACAGAACGGAGATGCCGTCCACGCCCATGCGGTAGGCGACGCCGAACTCCGGCAGCCAAGTCAGGCTCTCTTTGAACTGGAAGCCCGGATCGCTGGTGTCGAACTTGACCCACAGCACCAGCGAGATGGCGAAGACGATCAGGCTGGTCCACAGCGCCGCCCAGCGGGCGTTGCTGGCCACCACGGCGTCCTCGCCGCGCACCGTCATGATGAACAGGCCGCCGGCCAGCGGCAGCCAGGTCAGCAGGGAGAGGATCGGAAAGCCAGCGGCGTTCATGAGGTCACCGGAACAGCAGGAAGATGCTGACCAGCAGCACGAGGCCGATCAGCATCGTAAAGGCATAGACCGCGATCGACCCTGTCTGGATTCGCACGACCTGCGCCGAGCTGTCGGAGGTCAGTGCCGCAATGCCGTTCGGGATGCCGTCGATCACCTGGGCGTCGCCCACCTGCCACAGCGTCCGTGCCAGCCACAGGGCCGGGCGCACGAAGACGATGTTATACAGCTCGTCGAAATACCACTTGTTCAGCACGAAGCGGTAAACCCCGGGAACTGCGGCGGCGAGGCGCGCAGGCAGGGTCGGGATCGCGACATACATCGCATAGGCCAGCGCAATGCCGAGTATGCCCACGATGGTCGGCAATAGGCTGATGATCCCCGGGACATGGTGCATGTCGTCCAGCACGGTGTTGTTTGGCGCGTTCACGATGCTGCCGCGCCAGAACTCCATCCAGCCTTCGCCGATGAAGGAGCCCTCGAACGCAAACCCAGTTACGACTGCACCGATCGCCAGCACCACCAATGGGCCGAGCATGACGGCAGGACTCTCGTGCACGTGGCTAAGCTTCTCCGGGCTGGCGCGTGACGTGCCGTGGAAGGCAAGGATCAGCAGGCGCCAGGAGTAGAACGCAGTCAGGAAGGCCGCGATGGTGCCGCAGATGAAGCCGTATGTGCCGCTGGCACTGTGCCGGGCGAAGGCGGCCTCCAGGATCGCATCCTTGGAATAGTAGCCGGCGAAGATCGGGATGCCCGCCAGCGCCAGGCTGCCGATCCACATGACAACGTAGGTCACCGGAATCTTGCGCCAGATGCCGCCCATGCGGCGGATGTCCTGCTCGTCCGACATCGCGTGGATCACCGACCCGGCGCCCAGGAATAGCAGCGCCTTGAAGAAGGCATGGGTGAACAAGTGAAATATCGAGGCCTGATAGGCTCCCACGCCGGCGGCGATGAACATGTAGCCGAGCTGCGAGCAGGTCGAGTAGGCGATGATGCGCTTGATGTCGTTCTGCACACAGCCGATCGTCGCGGCAAACAAACAGGTGCTGGCGCCCATGAAGGTGATGAAGCCGAGCGCGCCGGGTGCATATTCCAGGATGGGCGACATGCGCGCCATCAGGAACACGCCAGCCGTCACCATCGTCGCCGCGTGGATCAGCGCCGAAACCGGCGTCGGCCCCTCCATCGCGTCCGGCAGCCAGGTGTGCAGGCCGAGCTGCGCCGACTTGCCCGCAGCTCCCAAGAACAGTAGCACGCCGATGACCTCATAGGCGCGCCATGTGTGGCCGAGCACGTGGTAGGTCGCATCCTGATGCTCATGGATACGGGCGAAGATCTCCGGGAACTCGACCGACCCGAACAGCAGGAACACCAGCGCGATGCCGACGGCGAAGAACAGGTCGCCAACGCGGTTCACGATGAACGCCTTCATCGCGGCACGGTTGGCGCTGGGGCGGTCGTACCAGTAGCCGATCAGCAAGTAGCTCGCGAGGCCCACCCCTTCCCAGCCGAAGAACAGCTGCACCAGGTTGTCGGCAGTGACCAGCATCAGCATGGCGAAGGTGAACAGGCTAAGGTAGCTGAAGAAGCGAGGGATCGTCGCGTCGTGGCTCATGTAGCCGACGCTATAGATGTGGATCAGCGTCGCGATGAAGGTGACCATCGCGACCATCACCGCCGAGAGCGTGTCGTAGCGGAGCGCCCATTCGACTTGGAAGCCCTCGACCTGTATCCAGGTGCCGAGCGGGACAGTGCCGGGCAGTCCCTCGCCGTCGAGGAAGGGCAGGAAGCTCGCGATGCCGCAAATCGCCGCGACGATCATGCAAAGGACCGTGACTGCCTGGCTGGCTTTGTCGCCGATCTGGCGGCCCAGCAGGCCAGCGGTCAATGCACCCAGCAACGGGGCGAATACGGCGACGGCATACAGCATCCGCTAACCCTTCATCAGGTTCACGTCCTCGACCTGGATCGAGCCGCGGTTGCGGAAATAGACGACGACGATCGCCAGCCCGATGGCAGCCTCGGCCGCGGCGACCGTCAGGACGAACAGCGCGAAGACCTGGCCGGCCAAATCATTGAGCGCCGAGCTGAACGCGACCAGGTTCAGGTTGACCGCCAGCAGCATCAACTCGATCGACATCATGATCACGATGACGTTCTTACGATTGAGGAAAATGCCAAAGATGCCGAGCACCAGCAGGATGGCGGCTACCGTCAGATAGTGGCCGACGCCGATCGGGGCCATCAGTGCTCTCCAGGTCCGGGAAGGCCGACACCGTGTGTATGCGGCTCGTCGGCCAGGACCGGCTCGGGCTCCCGCTTCGGACGGATGATGCCGGTGACGTCGGTGCCGGCCCCGAAGGCCACCGGCATGATTTCGAGTGTGTCCGACACCTTGCGCGCGTTCTGCCGGGCGATGCTTTGATGACGGCTGGTGGCGCGCTCGCGGTGCGTGAGCACGATGGCACCGATCATTGCGACCATCAGGATGAGCCCGGCCATTTGGAACAGGAAAACGTAGTCCGTGTAGATCAGCCGGCCGAGCGCCTGGGTGTTGCTGACGTTCGCCGGCGTGGTGCTGAGCCGTAGCGTGGAGGCCTGCGGTGCGAATTGCCAGCCGCCCAGCACCAGCAGCAACTCACCGAACAGCACGGCACCCACGGTGGCGCCGACCGGCAAGTAGCGTTGATAGCCCTCCCTCAACTGCCCGAAATTCACGTCCAGCATCATCACGACGAACAGGAACAGCACGGCGACCGCGCCGACATAGACGATGACGAGGATCATCGCCAGGAACTCGGCGCCGGCGATCAGGAACAACGCGGCGGCGTTGAAGAAGGCCAGGATCAGGAACAGCACGGAATGCACGGGGTTGCGCGATGTGACGACGGCGGCGGCCGACCCAATCAGGATCGCGGAGAAGATGTAGAATGCGGCGGTGACGATCATCGAGGGGGCCTAGCGGTACGGAGCATCAAGCTCAAGCCGTTTGGAAAGCTCGCTCTCCCAACGGTCGCCGTTCGCGAGCAGGCGCTCCTTGTTGTAGAGCAGCTCCGCCCGCGTCTCGACGGCGAACTCGAAGTTCGGACCCTCGACGATGGCGTCGACCGGGCAGCTCTCTTCGCATAGGCCGCAGTAGATGCATTTTGTCATGTCGATGTCGTACCGCGTAGTGCGGCGGCTGCCGTCATCGCGCGGCTCGGCCTCGATGGTGATGGCGAGCGCCGGGCACACGGCCTCGCACAGCTTGCAGGCGATGCAGCGCTCCTCGCCATTGGGGTAACGGCGCAGCGCGTGCTCGCCTTTGAAGCGGGGCGAGATCGGACCCTTCTCATAGGGGTAGTTGATGGTCGCCTTCCGCCGGAAGAAGTACTTGAGCGTCAGCGACAGGCCGGAGACCAGCTCACCGAGCAACAGGCTGCGGGCAGTACGGTCCAGGAATCCCATGGGTCAGTTCCTAATCTACCCGGCGGCATAGGCCCGGCCGGGCATCAGAGCAAGCAGTGTCAGATTGGATGCGCGTTCGGCAGCCAGCCCATGGCCAGCAATACGCCGGCGGTCAGGATGAGCCAGCCCAGCGACATCGGCAGGAACACCTTCCAGCCCAGCCGCATCAACTGGTCGTAGCGGAAGCGTGGGAAGGTCGCGCGCACCCAGACGAACATGAACAGCACGAGGCAGATCTTGGCGATAAACCAGATCGGGCCCGGCACCCAGGTGAAAGGCGCAAACGGAATCGGGCTCAGCCATCCGCCCAGGAACAGGATGGATGTCATCGCCGACATCAGGATCATGTTCGCGTATTCGCCGAGGAAGAACAGCCCGAAAGTCATCGCGCCATACTCGACGTGGAACCCGCCGACGATCTCGCTCTCGCCCTCCGGCAGGTCGAACGGCGCGCGGTTGGTCTCGGCCAGGGTCGAGATGAAGAAGACGATGAACATCGGGAACAGCGGGATGAAGAACCAGACGTGTTCCTGCGCGCGCACGATATCCGTGAGGTTGAGGCTTCCAGCGCAGAGCAGCACGGTCACGATGACGAAGCCCATGCTGACCTCGTAGCTGACCATCTGCGCCGCCGAGCGCATCGCGCCGAGAAAGGCATACTTCGAGTTGCTGGCCCAGCCGGCGATGACGATGCCGTAGACGCCAAGGCTGCTGATAGCGAACAGATACAAAATGCCGACGTTGATGTTGGCGATGGCCCAACCGTCGTTCACGGGAATGACGGCCCAGGCGATCATTGCAAGCGTCATGGTCAGCAACGGCGCCACGATGAACAGGATGCGGTTCGCCCCGGTTGGGACGATCGTCTCCTTCATCAGCATCTTCAACGCGTCGGCGAATGGCTGCATCAGGCCGAACGGCCCCACCACGTTGGGGCCCTTACGCGCCTGCATCGCAGCCATCACCTTCCGCTCCGCCAGCGTCAGGTAGGCGACGCTGATCAGCACCGGAACCAGCATCGCCAGAGTTTGCGCGATGGTAAGGGCCAGGGTTCCGATGGGAGTGGCGAGGAAGGCGTTCACTGGACGATCACTCCGCGGCTTGAAGGAGCGGGGCCGTGTAGGTGCGGGTGCATTCGGCCATGGTGACGCTGGCGCGGTTGATGGCGTTGGTCTGGTAGTAGTCGGGCACGGCTGGCTGGAACGCCGCGGCGTCGAGGGCGGCCGGGTCGCCGTAGGGACCGGCCTGGTCGGTGCAGCCGTGCCGCGGCAGATCCTGGATGGTGGCAAAAACCGGGTTCACCGCGGCCAGGCGATCGCGGACGCCCTGGATATTGTCGTACGGCAGCGGCATGCCCAGCACGGCGCTGAACGCGCGCAGGATCGCCCAGTCCTCCCGCGCCTCGCCGGGCGGTTGCGTGGCGACATAGCCGCGCTGCACCCGGCCCTCGGTGTTCACATAAGTACCGCCCTTTTCGGTGTAGGCGGCCCCTGGAAGGATAACGTCGGCGCGGGCGGCGCCACGGTCGCCATGGTGGCCCTGATAGACGACGAAGGTCTCCGCGCCGATCGCGGTGGTATCGAACTCGTCGGCACCCAGCAGCCATAGCAGGTCCACGCCGCCGCCGAGCATAGCCGGGAGCGCCTTGCCGCCGGGACCGGGCACGAAGCCGAGGTCCAGCGCCCCCACGCGCGCCGCGGCGGTGTGCAATACATTGAAGCCGTGCCACTCGGCCGTCAGCGCGCCAACGGACGCCGCGAGCGCCCAGGCTGCCGCTAATACCGCTGCACCGTCCGGCCGGCGCAGCGCACCCTGTCCAACGATGATCATCGGCCGCTTGGCGCCGCGCAGCATATCCGCGGCACCCTGGATCGCGTCCGGGCCATCGCCGACGTGCTGCGCCATATAGGTCAGGTCCGCAGGCTGGCCGACATAGGCGATGGGGCAGCCGCCCTGGCTCCAGCGCTTGCGGATGCGGGCATTCAGCACGGGAGCCTCACGCCGAGGATTGCTGCCCACCAGCAGGATCGCGTCCGCATCGTCGATCCCGGCGACCGTCGTGTTGAACGTGTAGAAATCCCGCCGCCCGGCATCGAGCGCCGCCCCATCCTGCCGACAGTCCAGACTCTGCGACCCGAGGGCGACCATCAGGTCCTTCAACGCCATCATACTCTCAGCGTCGCACAGGTCTCCGGCCAGTGCCCCGATGCGGTCGCCGGGCAGGCCCTTGAGCTTGGCCGCGATGGCGCCGAACGCCTCGGGCCAGCTCGCCGGGCGCAATTTTCCGTCCTGGCGAACCCAGGGGCGGTCCAAACGGCGGCGTTTCAGGCCGTCATGGCTGAACCGGGACTTGTCGCCCAGCCACTCCTCGTTCACGTCGTCATTGATTCGCGGCAGGACACGCAGCACTTCCGAACCACGGGCGTCCACGCGAATGCTGGCGCCCAGCGCGTCGTGCACGTCCACGCTGTCCGTCTTGCGCAGCTCCCACGGCCGGGCGGTAAAGCTGTAAGGCTTGTTCAGCAGGGCGCCGACCGGACAAATATCGATCAGGTTGCCGGACAGCTCGCTCGTCAGGGCCTTTTCGATGTAGGTGCCGACCTCCATCGACTCGCCCCGGGAGGTGGCGCCCATCTCCGACACGCCGGCGACCTCGCTGCTGAAGCGGATACACCGGGTGCAATGGATGCAGCGGGTCATGAAGGTCTTGACCAGCGGGCCCAGGTACTTGTCCTTCACCGCCCGCTTGTTCTCGGCAAAGCGGGAGTGGTCCATGCCGTAGGAATAGGCTTGGTCCTGCAGGTCGCACTCACCACCCTGGTCACAGATCGGGCAGTCCAGCGGATGGTTGATCAGCAGGAACTCCATCACGCCGCGGCGCGCCTGGCGAACCATCGCCGTATCGGTCTTCACGACCATGCCCTCGGCGACCGGATAGGCGCAGCTGGCTATGGGCTTCGGCGCCTTCTCGATCTCGACCAGGCACATGCGGCAGTTGCCGGCGACCGAGAGGCGCTCATGGTAGCAGAAGCGCGGGATTTCGACGCCCACGGCCTCGCAGGCCTGCAGGACCGAGGCACCGTTCGGGACTTCGACGGCCATCCCGTCAACGGTTAGTTTAGCCATTATGCTGTCTTTCTGTAGGCCTCAAGCAGAGAAGTGACCATCGCCTATTCCGCTGCTATGGGCAAAAGTTTTGGCATACGCGCCATCTTGTACGCCGCGATACGCTCCTCCATCACCGGGCGGAAATGACGGATCAGGCCCTGGATCGGCCAAGCCGCCGCATCGCCCAGGGCGCAGATCGTGTGGCCCTCGATCTGCTTCGTAACCGCCTCGAGCGTGTCGATCTCGTCCAGCTCCGCCCGCCCCTGCACCATGCGGTGCATGACCCGCATCATCCAGCCGGTGCCCTCGCGGCACGGGGTGCACTGGCCACAGCTCTCATGCTTGTAGAACTGCGCCAATCGGTCGATGGCGCGGATCACGTCGGTCGACTTGTCCATCACGATCACGCCCGCGGTGCCCAGGCCGGACTTCACGTCGCGCAGGCTATCGAAGTCCATCAGCACGGTGTCGCAGATGTCCTTGGGCAGCAGCGGCACGCTGGATCCGCCGGGGATGACCGCGAGCAGGTTGTCCCATCCGCCGCGCACCCCGCCCGCATAGGTGTCGATCAGCTCGCGGAGTGGGATGCCCAGCTCCTCCTCCACGTTGCACGGCTTATTCACGTGGCCGCTGATGCAGAAGATCTTGGTGCCGGCATTCTTCGGACGGCCCAATGCCGAGAACCAGGCGCCCCCCCGGCGCAGGATGGTCGGCACGACGGCAATCGTTTCGACATTGTTGACCGTGGTCGGGCAGCCATACAGCCCTACCGCCGCCGGGAAGGGCGGCTTCAGGCGCGGCATTCCCTTCTTGCCCTCCAAGCTCTCCAGCAACGCCGTTTCCTCGCCGCAGATATAGGCGCCGGCGCCGCGGTGCACATAAAGGTCGAAATCATAGCCGGACCCAGCGGCGTTCTTACCCAACAGGTTCGCCGCATAGGCCTGGTCCACCGCCGCCTGCAGGTTGCAGGTTTCGTTGTAGTACTCGCCGCGGACATAAACGTAGCAGGCCTGCGCGCCCATAGCGAAGGAGGCAATGAGGCAGCCCTCGATCAGCTTTTGCGGGTCATGGCGGAGGATGTCGCGGTCCTTGCAGGTGCCGGGCTCGCTCTCATCGGCGTTCACCACGAGATAGCTGGGCCGTCCGTCCGGCGAGGGCTGCTTTGGCATGAAGGACCACTTCATGCCCGTGGGGAACCCGGCGCCGCCACGGCCACGCAGGCCCGACGCCTTCATCTCGTCAATGATGGCATCGCGCCCGCGCGCGATGATTGCCGCCGTGCCGTCCCAGTCGCCACGCGCCCGGGCACCCTCCAGGGTCCAATCGTGCTGGCCGTATAGGTTGGTAAAGATGCGGTCCTGGTCGGCAAGCATGCCCCTACTCCCCAGCGATCTGTATCGTGGTCAATGTCGTCGGTCCGCCCTCGGGCGCCGAGGTGATCCGCCCGATGGATGAGCCCGCCGCCGGCCGCTCCCCCCGGCGGAGCGCCCGCAACAGCGCGACGGTGCGATCGTAATCAAGGTCCTCATGATAATCGTCGTCGACCTGCAGGACCGGCGCGTTCACGCAGGCACCCAGGCACTCGACCTCGGATAAGGTGAACACCCCGTCCACACTCGTCTGACGCCACCCGTTTATGCCCGTCTCGTCGCGGCAGGCGCGAGTGACCTCGTCCGAGCCGCGCAGCCAGCATGGCGTCGTGCCGCAGACCTGGAGATGGTAGCGGCCGATCGGATTGGTATTAAACATCAGGTAAAAGGTCGCGACCTCGTAGACGCGAATGGGCGGCATCCCAAGGCGAGCCGCCACCACGTCCATGGCGACACGTGGCACCCAGGCACTGCCGGTCTGTCGGCCCATTTGATGCTGCACGACATATAGCAACGGCAGCACCGCGCTAGCCTTACGGCTTGGCGGGTATTTGGTGAGGATGTCGGCAATCTCTGCCTCGCTCGCCTCGTCGAAGGCGAAGTGAGTGGGCTGCCGCGCACCCTCCCCGCTCGACCCGTCACCAATGTTCTCCGCAGTGCCGTTGCCGACCTGCGATCCGTGCGGCCCTCCTAGATGCTCCGACATGCTCTACCTGTCGATCTCGCCGAACACGACGTCGATGGAGCCGATGATGGCCACCGCGTCGGCCAGCATGTGGCGCTTGGACATGTACTCGATCGCCTGCAGGTGGGCGAACCCGGTTGGGCGGATCTTGCAGCGATAGGGCCGGTTGCTGCCATCGGCCACCAAGTAGACTCCGAACTCGCCCTTGGGGCTCTCGGTCGCGGTGTAGGTAGCGCCAGCGGGAATGTGATAGCCCTCAGTGTATAGCTTGAAGTGATGGATCAGCGCCTCCATCGAGCGCTTCATCTCCTGGCGGCGAGGCGCGGTGAACTTGCGGTCCGAAATCTTCACGTCGCCGGGCCGCATGCGCTCAAGGCACTGCTGGATGATGTAGACGCTTTGCCGCATCTCGGACATGCGGACCAGATATCGGTCATAGCAGTCGCCGTTGCGCGCGACCGGCACATCGAATTCGACGTGTTGATACATGTCATACGGCTGCGACTTGCGTAGGTCCCACGGCACGCCGCTCGCACGGATACAGGGACCGGTGAAGCCCCAGGCCAGCGCGTCCTCTGGCGTCATGATGCCGATGTCAACCGTGCGCTGCTTCCAGATGCGGTTGCTGGTCAGCAACTGCTCAAGCTCATCGATGAACTTCGGAAAGGTATCAGCCCACGCGGCAATCTGCTCCGGCATCTCGGCCGGCAGGTCGCGGGCGACGCCGCCGGTGCGAAAGTAGTTGGCGTGATAACGGGCGCCCGACACGCCCTCGTAGAACTGCAGCAGCTTCTCGCGTTCCTCGAAGCCCCAGAGGCTCGGCGTGATCGCGCCAACGTCCAGCGCATAGGTCGTGATGTTCAGCAGGTGATTCAGCACGCGGGTGATCTCGGCGAACATCGTGCGAATCCAGCGGCCACGCTCCGGCGCCTCGATCCCCAGCAGCTTTTCTTGCGCAAGCACCCAGGTGTGCTCCATGCACATCGGGCTCACGTAATCCAGCCGGTCGAAGTAGGGCAGCGCCTGCAGATAGGTTTTATACTCGATCAGCTTCTCGGTCCCGCGGTGCAGCAGGCCGATATGCGGGTCGGCTCGCTCCACGACCTCCCCGTCCATCTCAAGAATCAGGCGCAGCACTCCGTGCGCGGCCGGGTGTTGCGGGCCGAAGTTGATGGTGTGGTTATCGACCTCGATCACCTTGGCAGTATTGGGCTTGTCCTCGCCCGGGGTGGAAGGATGGGCGCCGTCGAAATCGTGGGTGCGGATACCGTCTGGCATCACTTGCTATCCTTGGTAGCCGCCGCGGCTTTCTGGCGGTCGGTATGGGCTTTTTCATCGCCGGGCAGGGTGACCATGCCCTCCCAAGGGGACACGAAGTCAAAATTGCGGAAGTCCTGCGTCAGGGTTACGGGCTCGTTCACGACCCGCTTGCAATCCTCGTCGTAGCGAACCTCGACATAACCCGTCAGCGGGAAATCCTTGCGGAGCGGGTGACCGCTGAAGCCGTAATCCGTCAGGATGCGGCGCAGGTCGGGCTGGTCGGCAAAGGTGATGCCGAACAGGTCCCAAGCCTCACGCTCGAACCAGGTCGCCACTGGCCACAGTTTGTAGATACTTGGGACCGGGGACTCAGCATCGGTTTGAACCACCACCCGCACACGATGGTTCAGCGAAACTGAAAGCAGCATGTAGACGACGTCGAAGCGCTCCGGGCGCTCCGGCCAGTCCACTCCGCAAAGCTCCATCAACTGCTCGCAAGAGAAACGAGGGTCGTCGCGCAAGGCGGTCAGCACGGCAATCAGGTCAAACCGACCAACGTGCAGAACAAGCTCGCCACCTTCGAGCCCCCCGCGCAACACGCCGGGCAAGCTGCTGGCTTGACCTGCCAGAAGCACCAGCTTCTCGGGCACGAGCGATGGCGCCTCCGGCACCGCGACGTCATCAGCCACGTAGGATCGTCCCAGTACGGCGGATCTTCTTCTGCAGCTGCATGATCCCGTAGACCAGCGCCTCCGCCGTTGGCGGGCAGCCCGGCACATAGATATCAACCGGCACAATACGGTCGCAGCCGCGTACGACCGAGTAGCTATAATGATAGTAGCCACCGCCGTTGGCGCAACTTCCCATGCTGATGACCCAGCGCGGCTCCGGCATCTGGTCGTAAACCTTGCGGAGTGCGGGGGCCATCTTGTTGGTCAGCGTGCCGGCCACGATCATCACGTCGGACTGGCGTGGGCTGGCCCGGGGAATGACACCGAAGCGGTCCAGGTCGTAACGCGGCATGTAGGCGTGAATCATCTCCACCGCGCAACAAGCGAGGCCGAACGTCATTGGCCAAAGGCTGCCGGTACGAGCCCAATTCACAACCTTGTCGAGGTTTGCGACCACGAAGCCCTTGTCTGCAACTTCGCCGGTAATACCCTTGATGACGGCATCCTGCTCCGGCCCGGGCGCCAAGACCTCGCGGTTCCAGGCCAGGCTGTCGAGCCCCAGCCCGTTGGTCTCTATCGTCGTCGCACTCATGCCGGGACTACTCCCATTCCAACGCGCCTTTGCACCATTCATAGATAAAGCCGACGGTCAGGACTGCAAGGAAGCCGAGCATCGACAGGAACCCGAAAACCCCAATATCCGAGAGGCTTACCGCCCAGGGAAACAGGAACGCGACCTCCAGATCGAAGATGATGAACAGGATCGCAACGAGATAGAAGCGCACGTCGAACTTGCGGCGCGCGTCGTCGAAGGGTTCGAAGCCACACTCATAGGGCGACAGCTTCTCGGCGTAGGGCTTCTGCTGCGCGGCGAGCAGCGAACCGCCGACCATAGCGACCGCAATAAGGCCGCCAATGGCGATGAAAACCAGGATTGGAAAGTATTCGGAGAGCAGCGGCATCCGGAACCTCTGAAGATGATGCGGGCGCGATGCTGCACCGCGGTGGCACACTATCGGGAACCCGCAGTCACCACCAGAGCCGCGCCTGGCAGCGCGACCATGTGTCGGGTTTGTGTGCAGGACTGCTTTGACCGCTGCTGGCGCGAGAGACGGGGCTCGAACCCGCGACCTCCGGCGTGACAGGCCGGCGCTCTAACCAACTGAGCTACTCCCGCAGCGGCAGGGCGCACGATCTACGGCGGGCGCATCGTCACGTCAACCCGTAGCGTTAATGATCGAGGCCGCGACGCAGTAATCGAATGGGCGGTGACGGTTTCGAACCGCCGACCCTCTCGGTGTAAACGAGACGCTCTACCGCTGAGCTAACCGCCCCTGGAGAGCGGCATAGCTGATTTCTCCGCCGCACCCAAGAGAACGCCCACCCAAGCGCCGTGGCGCGGGTGGGCACCTCATCAATGCGGCAGGGAAGCGACGGGCTGGATCACCGGCGGGACCACCGGCTCGGGGGGCTCCTCCCATTCGATGGCCTCAGGATTGCGAACCAGCGCCTGTCGGATCACGTCGTCCACGTGAGCGACGGGAATGACCTTCAGATGCTTTTTCACGCTCTCCGGAATATCCACCAGGTCCTTCTCATTGTCCCGGGGGATGAACACCGTTGTGATGCCGGCCCGGAGTGCCGCCAGCAACTTCTCTTTCAGGCCACCAATCGGCAGCACCCGGCCGCGCAGCGTGATCTCCCCGGTCATTGCCACATCCCGGCGGACCGGGATGCCCGTCATGACGCTGACGATGCTGGTCGCCATCGCGATACCCGCCGACGGACCGTCCTTGGGCGTCGCACCCTCGGGCACATGGACATGGATGTCCCGCTTCTCGAAGATGTTCGGCTTGATGCCAAAGGTGACGCTGCGGCTGCGGACGTAGCTCAACGCCGCCGACACGCTCTCCTGCATCACATCGCCTAGCTTGCCGGTATGCTTTACCGCACCCTTACCCGGCAATAGCACGCTCTCGATCGTCAGAATCTCCCCGCCGACCTCGGTCCAGGCAAGGCCGGTGACGACACCGACCATATCCTCGTCCTCGGTCTCGCCGTAGCGGAAGCGACGGACGCCCGCGTACTTCTCCAGGCTCTTTCGGGTAATCGCGACGCGCTTCACCTTCTTGGTGACGATCTCCTTCACCACCTTGCGGGCGACGTTGGCGATCTCACGCTCCAGGCTACGCACCCCGGCCTCGCGGGTGTAGTAGCGCACGAGATCGCGGATCGCATCCTCGCTGAGCGACCATTCCTCAGGTTTCAAGCCGTTCGCCTCGGCCTGCTTGGTAACCAAGTGCCGCTTGGCGATTTCGACCTTCTCATCCTCGGTGTAGCCGGCGATCCGGATGATCTCCATCCGATCCAGCAAAGGCTGCGGCATCTTGAGGCTGTTGGCCGTGGTGACGAACATCACGTCCGACAGGTCATAGTCGACCTCTAGATAGTGATCGGCAAACGTCGAGTTCTGCTCGGGGTCCAGCACCTCGAGCAAAGCCGAGGAGGGGTCGCCGCGCCAGTCCGCACCGAGCTTGTCGATCTCGTCCAGCAGGAAAAGCGGGTTGCTGGTCTTGGCCTTCTTCATGCCCTGCACGACCTTGCCGGGCATTGAGCCGATGTAGGTGCGGCGATGGCCGCGAACCTCGGCTTCGTCCCGCACGCCACCAAGCGACATACGGACGAAATTGCGCGCGGTCGCCTTGGCGATGCTCTTGCCGAGGCTCGTCTTGCCGACACCGGGCGGTCCCACCAAGCACAGGATCGGACCACGGATCTTCGGGCTGCGGGATTGCACGGCGAGGTACTCGAGGATGCGCTCCTTCACCTTGTCCAGACCGTAATGGTCGGCGTCCAGAATGCGCTCCGCTTCCAGCACGTCGTTGCTGACCTTGCTGCGCTTCTTCCAGGGAATGGACAGCATCCAGTCGAGATAATTGCGCACCACCGTCGCCTCGGCGCTCATCGGGCTCATGGTCCGCAGCTTCTTCAGCTCGGACATAGCCTTTTCACGGGCTTCCTTGCTGAACCGGGTCTTCTTGATGCGGTCCTCAAGCTCGGCAGTCTCGTCCTTGCCGTCCTCGCCCTCGCCAAGTTCCTTCTGGATCGCCTTGAGCTGCTCGTTCAGGTAGTACTCGCGCTGGGTCTTCTCCATCTGCCGCTTGACGCGGTTGCGGATGCGCTTCTCCACCTGAAGAACGCCAATTTCGCTTTCCATATGGGCGAATACCCGCTCCAGCCGTTCGCCGACCCGGGCGGACTCCAGCAGTTCCTGCTTCTCCGCGATTTTGAGATTGAGGTGAGACGAGATGGTGTCGGCGAGCTTGCTGGGCTCCTCGATCTGGTTCAGCGAAACCAATACTTCAGGCGCGATCTTCTTGTTGAGCTTGATATACTGCTCGAATTGTCCGACCACGGTACGGCCGAGCGCATCGAGCTTCTTGGCCTCGCCCTCTTCGTCGGGCATTGCCTCGGTGAAAGCCTCGAAATAGGCATCGGTCTCCTTGAAGCCGGTGATGCGGGCACGACGGCCGCCCTCCACCAGCACCTTTACGGTACCGTCAGGCAGCTTCAACAATTGCAGGATTGTCGACACGGTGCCGACGCGATAGATATCACCAGCCTCAGGCTCGTCCTGTGCCGCACTCTTTTGTGCGACAAGCAAAATCTGCTTGTCGTCCTTCATCACCGCTTCAAGCGCACGGACAGACTTTTCGCGGCCGACGAACAGGGGCACGATCATGTGCGGGAAAACGACAATATCCCGCAATGGCAATACGGCCATCGCCTCAGCCAGCGCATCTTGACCGATCACCGGCTCAGCCGCTGGTTTCGGTGCGGCATGACGAGACTTGGATACAGGCCGCGACTTCTCGGGCCGATCGGATTCAGTCATGGGACCTCCTAATGGACAGTCGAGGCCGCACTGCGCCCAACCTGGCACGCAGTGTAGCCGGAATAGGGTAATTTCATCGTTAAATCGCCGAGTAGATATCGGCGGTTTAGATATCGGCAGACTGACCGGGCGGAACAAGACCCGCGATCCAGCCAGGTTCTAGGTGGCGTCAGGCGCCGCCCTCCGCCCGTTCCTTGCCATAGGTAAACAGCGGGTTGGACCGACTTTCAGCCACCTCGCGGTTGACCGTCACCTCCTCGACCCCATCGAGGCCGGGCAGATCGAACATCGTGCTGAGCAGAATTGCCTCCATGATCGAGCGCAAGCCGCGAGCACCGGTCTTACGGGCGATGGCGCGGGTAGCGACCGAGCGTAGCGCATCTTCGGTAAAGGAAAGCTTTACGCCTTCCATTTCAAATAAGCGGGCGTACTGCTTGGACAGCGCGTTCTTAGGCTTGGTCAAGATCTCGACCAGCGCCGCCTCGTCCAGGTCCTCCAACGTTGCGACCACCGGCAAACGTCCGATGAACTCGGGGATCAGACCAAACTTCAACAGGTCCTCCGGCTCCACCTCCCGCAGGATCGCACCGGTGCGGCGTTCGTCCGGTGCCCGGACCTCGGCGCCATAGCCAATGCTGGAGCCCTTGCCGCGGGCGCCAATGATCCTCTCAAGCCCGGAGAACGCGCCCCCGCAGATAAACAGGATGTTCGTCGTATCCACCTGCAGGAACTCCTGCTGTGGATGCTTGCGCCCTCCCTGCGGCGGCACGGAGGCAACGGTGCCCTCCATGATCTTGAGCAGGGCTTGCTGCACGCCCTCTCCGCTCACGTCGCGGGTGATGCTTGGGTTGTCCGACTTGCGGCTGATCTTGTCGACCTCATCGATGTAGACGATGCCACGCTGCGCCCGCTCCACGTTGTAGTCGGCGGCTTGAAGCAGTTTTAGGATGATATTCTCAACATCCTCGCCCACATAGCCCGCCTCCGTCAACGTCGTCGCGTCCGCCATGGTGAAGGGCACGTCGAGGATGCGGGCGAGCGTCTGCGCCAGCAACGTCTTCCCCGAGCCCGTGGGGCCAACCAGCAGGATGTTGCTTTTCGCGATCTCGACGTCGTTGTTCTTCGCGCCGTGCGCCAAACGCTTATAGTGGTTGTGGACGGCGACACTCAGGACCTTCTTGGCGTGCAACTGCCCGATTACGTAGTCATCGAGGACCTTGCAGATCTCCTTGGGTGTTGGAACGCCATCGCGCGATTTCACGAGATGCGTCTTGTGCTCCTCGCGAATGATATCCATGCAAAGTTCTACGCACTCATCGCAGATGAACACCGTCGGGCCCGCGATCAGCTTGCGGACCTCATGCTGCGACTTGCCACAGAACGAGCAGTAGAGTGTGTTCTTGGAATCGCCGGACTTGCTCATGGACACTCCTGCCCCGCCACCCGCAGGGACAAACCTGGAAACATTAGACCCTGCCGAACCCAACGGACAAGGCCAAGCCGGTTAGGAATCGCTAAGCGATGTGGCAAGTCGGCCTGCCACTCAGCGCTGGAGGTGCAGCCAGCGACCCTATGACGGGCAATATGTGTGCCCCTGCCGGAGGGTTTGCAACGTCCAATACCTGAGACTCAGGGCTTCACCGGATCGACGGGCACCGGACGGTTCTCCACCACCTGGTCCACCAAGCCGTAGTCGCGGGCCTCCTCGGCCGACATGTAGCTGTCGCGCTCCAGCTTGTTCTCGATCGCCTCCAGCGCCTGGCCGGTGTGACGAACATAGATCTCGTTCAGGCGCTTGCGCAACGTCAGGATCTCGCGGGCCTGGATTTCGATGTCCGCCGCCTGCCCCTGGGCGCCCCCGCTCGGCTGATGCACCATGATGCGGGAGTTCGGCGTCGCATACCGCTTGCCCTTGGCGCCGGCGCAGAGCAGGAGGCTGCCCATGCTGGCCGCCTGGCCGATGCACAGCGTGCTCACCGGGCTGCGGATATATTGCATGGTGTCGTAGATCGCGAGGCCCGCAGACACAACGCCACCAGGGCTGTTGATGTAGACGCTGATGTCCTTGCTGGGATTGACGCTCTCAAGGAACAGCAGTTGGGCGCAGATCACTGCGGCGACCTGATCGAAAACCGGGCCGGTCAGGAAGATGATCCGCTCACTGAGCAGTCGCGAATAAATGTCGAACGCGCGTTCGCCACGGGCGGTCTGCTCGACCACCATCGGGACCAGCGAGCTATTGTAGGTCTCAACCGGATCGCGGTCCCTCATTCTATCCAAATCCTTTTCTGTCGCCGCCGCGGATGGGCCGGCGACTATGCCTTACATAGGCTGTAATTTCGTCGGTTCCAGGCAGCCCCGGCCAGTCGCCGGAGTCGCCCCACTATGCCACCGCCGGCGCGGGCTCGGCAGATAGCTCCTCGGGCGGCACGACCTTATCCTCGACCTGGGCCAATTCGAGAATGAAGTCCACAACCTTGTCCTCGAAGATCGGGCCGCGCAGGGTCTCGGCCGCTTGGGGGTTCTTGCGGAAGAACTCCATCACCTGCGCCTCCTGGCCCGCATAGCGTCCAGCCTCGGCCCGCATGGCGCGCGTCATCTCGTCCGGCGCAACCTGGACGCCATTGGCGCGGCCAATCTCAGACAGCAGGAGACCCAGCCGGACCCGGCGTTCAGCGATGGCGCGGTACTCGGCCTTCAGCGTCGCCTCGTCCTTGCCCTTGTCGTCGTCATCACCCTTACCCTGCTTCAGGTCGTTCTCGACGCGTTGCCAGATCGAGGCGAACTCACCCTCGACCATGCTCTCGGGCACCATGAAATTTGCGCCTGTCGCAAGACTGTCGAGCAGGTCGCGCTTGATCCGCATCCGGCTGATCTGGTCGTATTCGCGCTGAATCTGCTGGCCGATCAATTCCCGCAGCTTCTCAAGGTTCTCGAACCCTAGCTTCTCCGCCATTGCGTCGTCGATCGGCGTGGGCTTGGTCTGCTGCAGCGCCGTCGCGGTCAGGTCGAAGGTGGCGGGCTGGCCGGCCAACTCCTTGTTGTTGTACTCGGCAGGGAAGGTCACATTGATCTGACGCTCCTCGCCGGGTTTCATGCCCTCCATGCCCTCGGAGAAGCCGGGGATAAAGCCGCTGCCGCCCAGCTCGACCGCCATGCCGCTGCCGGTGCCGCCGGGAAAGGCGACGTCGTTCACCTTACCGACGAAATCGACCGTCAGCGTGTCGCCAACCTCGGCGCCGCGGTCCTCGGTCACCGGTTCCAGCTCGCGCTGGCGAGATGCGATCTCGTTCAGGGCCTTGTCGATCGCCTCGGCGGCCGGCTCGGCGCGCAGCCGGGTCAGCGCAATGGCGCCGAAATCGGGCATCGGAACCTCGGGCAGCAGCTCGACCTCGACATTGAACTGCAGGTCCTGCTTGTCGTCGAGCGAGGTCACGTCGACCTTCGGCTGCGCGGCGGCACGGAGTCCACGGTCGGACAGGACCTGCTGCGTCGCGCTGTTGACGCTCTCCTCCAGCACCTCGGACATGATAGCGGTGCCGTAGCGCTGGCGGACGACGGTCATCGGCACCTTGCCGGGGCGAAACCCCGGCAGGCGCACGGTCTTGCCGATCTCGGTCAGCTTCGCGGTACGCTTGCTCTCGATGTCAGCCATCGGCACGACCACCGCATAGCCGCGCTTCAGCCCCTCGGAGAGCGTCTCGGTAACCTGCATCTGCACCCAGTCCTTATTACTCTATGCATCCACGTGACACGCGCGATGGTGCGGGCGGAGGGACTTGAACCCCCACGACTTGCGCCACCAGAACCTAAATCTGGCGTGTCTACCATTTCACCACGCCCGCAAGCGGATATCAGCCGGCGCGTGTAGCGCACCCGGTGGGAACGGACAAGACGGGCTGCTCAGCCCAGCAGCGCTTGGGCGCAGGCATCCAGGATGGCGTCGGTGTCCAAGCCGTATTCGCGATAAAGGTCCGGCAGGTCGCCGCTCTGGCCGAAATGGTCCGGGCCAAGCGGCACCACCCGCTGACCGCGCACGGCGCCCAGCCAGGAATGCGCGGCCGGATGCCCATCGAGCACCGTCACGATGGCCGCGTCGTGGGACAGCGGCGCCAGAGTCTGCTCGATATGCGACTGGGCGGGCTGCCCGGTGCGACGAGTGCGCGCGGCGTCGATCCAGCCGGCGTGCAGACGGTCGGGGCTGGTGATCGCCAACAGGCCGGCGCCGGGCACTTCGGCCTGAAGTTCGGCGAAGGCGGCCTCGGCCTCGGGGGCCACGGCGCCCTGGTAGGCCAGCGCGATGCGGGCGCCCGGTTCAGGCGGCGCGACCCAATGCGCGCCGGCAATGACCGCGGCGGGGTCGAGGCCACGCGACGGCTGTTCGAGTTGCCGGGTGGACAGGCGGAGCCAGGCGGCGGAGCCGTCCGGCGCCTGCATATGCACCAAGGCATGGCGCAGCAGGATAGCGAGCTCATCCACATAGGCGGGCTCGAACGACGCCAACCGGTCGGCGGCCATGCCGATCAGCGGCGTGTTGATGCTCTGATGCTGCCCACCCTCGGGCGCGAGGGTGATGCCGGACGGCGTGCTGACCAGCAGGAAGCGGGCATCCTGGTAGCAGGCATAGATCAGCGCATCGAGGCCGCGGTTCACGAAGGGATCATACACCGTGCCGATCGGCAGCAGGCGTGCGCCGGTCAGGCTGTGCTGCAGCCCCGCCGCGGCCAACAGCAGAAAAAGGTTTTGCTCGGCGATGCCCAGCTCGATGTGCTGGCCGGTCGGCGACATGCCCCAGCGTTGCGCGCTGGCGAGCTTCGCATCACGGAACACGTCATTGCGGGTATGCCGGTCGAACACCCCGCGGCGGTTCACCCAGGGCCCGAGATTGGTCGAGACCGTGACGTCCGGGCTGGTCGTCACGATGTGCCGGGCCAATTCGGCGTAGTCGCCCTGCGCCCGCCCGACCTCGGCCAGGATGTCGCCGAACCCCGACTGCGTGCTGGCCCGGCGTCCCGGAGCACCCAGCACCGGCAGCGTCGCGGGCACCGAGAGGACCGGCGCCGAAAGGCTGCGTCCGGCGGGGGTCAGCGCCTCGGAGAATGGCGCCGTGTCGATCACGGCGCGCAGCTCGGCAGCCGAGAGGTCCAGACCCTCGGCGATGTCCCACTCATGGCCCGGCCGGATGCGCATGGCCTGCTGGAAGAACGCCATCTGGTCGCGGGACATCAGGCCCGAATGGTTGTCCTTGTGCCCGGCAAAGGGTAGGCCCATGCCCTTGATCGTGTAGGCAATGAAGCACGTCGGCTGGTCGCCCTCCGCATCCGCCAGACGGAACTGCTCGATCAACGTGTCCACATCGTGGCCGCCCAGATTGGTCATGAGTTCGGCCAGCTCGCCATCCGACATGGGATCGAGGATGGCGCGTAGGCCGGGCTCGCGGCCGAGCTCGGCCAGCAGCGCCTGGCGCCAGGCGGCGCCGCCCTGGAAGGTAAGCGCGGAGTACAGGCTGTTCGGGCAGTCGTCGATCCAGCGGCGCAGCGCCTCGCCGCCCTCCCGGGCGAAGGCGGCCTGGAGCAGGCGGCCGTATTTCAGGGTGACGACGTTCCAGCCCATGTCACGGAACAGCCCCTCGATCCGGCCGAACAGCCGGTCAGGCACCACGCTGTCGAGGCTTTGCCGGTTGTAATCGATCACCCACCAGACGTTGCGGACGTCATGCTTCCAGCCCTCCAGCAGGGCCTCGTAGATGTTGCCCTCGTCCAGCTCCGCGTCGCCCGCGATCGCGACGTGCCGGCCCGGCGGCAAGCCGGCGCCCAGCCCGTGCAACCGCACGTAGTCCTGCATCAATGCGGCGAAGCTGGTCAGCGCCACCCCCAGGCCGACCGACCCGGTGGAGAAATCGACCTCCGGCCCGTCCTTGGTGCGGCTCGGGTAGCTCTGGACGCCGCCCATCTGCCGCAGGCCGGCCATCCGCTCCGGGCGCTCGCGGCCCAGCAGCAGGTTGATGGCGTGGAACACCGGGCTGGCGTGCGGCTTCACGGCAACGCGGTCCTGCGGCCGCAGGATCTCGAAATACAGCGCCGTCATGATGCTGATGCAGCTGGCGCAGCTTGCCTGGTGGCCGCCGACCTTCAGGCCATCGCGGTTCGGGCGGATGTGGTTGGCGTTGTGGACCATCCAGGCGGACAGCCACAGCAGCTTCTTCTCGACTTCCCGTAGGCCGGCAATACGCGGAGACGCCTCGCGGACGATCGGGTTTGGGGCGTTCATGGCCGGCCTCCTTTCATGACCAGCCCCTGGCCAGGCGGCGGACCGCGGTGCTGGCGTTGCGCTTGCCCTCGCCGGCGTAATCCTCGTGGTATTCCTCGATCTTCGCGGGGTCGTAGAGGTAGTTGACCATGAGCGTTGCGCTCTCCTTGACGCCCTTGCCGGCGGTGTCGGCGCCCATGATGATCCGCTCGATCCGGGCGCCATTGGAAAGGTGGAAATGCGCGACCGGGTCCAGCGCGCGCCGGCCGCGGGACTCGACCAGCAGATAGCGGGCGGCCAGGCGGACCAGCACCGGCTCGGCGGCCTTCTGCATCGTCGGGTCCCGGAACCAGCCGCGGTGGTGCAGGATGGCCTGGAGCGCCTGGGTCCCGGTTTCCGCGGCGGGCGCGGCGGCGGGAGCGGCGGTGCGCAGGCTCGCGGCCTCCTCCTCGCTCAGCAGCGCTGGGTCGCCGTTGGCCAGCTTGACGCCGAGCCACTCGCCGAAGCCGGGAATGGGAGAAAGCGTTGCGAAGGCCTTGAGATTACGGAATTCGTTGCCCAGCAACTCAACGACGCGCTTGATCAGGAAATTGCCAAAGCTGATGCCCGCCAGGCCGCGCTGGCAGTTGCTGATGGAGTAGAAGATCGCGGTGTCGGCATCTTTCGGGTCCAGCAGCGGTGCCTTCTTGTCCAACAGACGCTGCACGCTGCCGGCCAGGCCGCGGACGAGGGCGACCTCGACAAAGATCAACGGCTCGTTCGGCATGCGGTGGTGGAACAGCGCGTAGCAGCGGCGGTCGCTGTCCAGGCGGTTCTTCAAGTCGCTCCAAGAGCGTATCTCATGCACGGCCTCATAGCCCACGAGGCGCTCCAACAGCACGGCCGGGCTGTTCCAATCGATGCGCTGCAGCTCGAGGAACCCGACATCGAACCAACTGGCGAACAGGCCGCGCAGGTCGTGCTCGAGCGCTGCGAGGTACGGATCGCCGCGGGTCAGCTCCAGCAGGGTGGCGCGAAGGTCCACCAGGAACTTCATACCGTCGGGGATGGTGGTGAACTGCGTCAGCAGGCGGACGCGCGGCGGCTCCAGCGCGCGGCGGAGCTTCACCTTCGCGGTCGCGCGCTCGGCGGCGTCGCCCGCGGACTGCACGGCCGCATAGGCATGGGCCACAGCCTCCGCATCGCTGTCGAACGAGGCAAGGTCGCGCAGGAAGCTGCGCCGGCCGGCGGCGTCCAGCACCAGATAGGCCTGGGCGAGCTTCGCCGCCCGGTTGCGTGCGCTGACCTCGCCGCCGCGCGCGTCAAGGCAGGCGCGCATCTGGCTGGCGATGCCCTGGTCCTCGTCGGTCGACACGCGGTCGGCCATGTCGCGCCAGACCCCGGCAATCCGGCGGATCGCGCGGTCGAACAGGCCGATAGGCGCGGTGGTCTCACTCATGGGGCGGCTCCATGCCGCATGTTCTTACCACGGCGACCGGGAGGCCTCATAGTGCGGTTGTCTCTGCGATAGCGGCGGCGATGTTGGGCAGCAGGTCCTCGGCGATCAGGCCGGGGCCGGCCAGCGCGGCGGCACGGCCATGCAGCCAGGCGGCGGCGGCGGCGGCGTCCCAATCGGGCATGCCCTGCGCCAGCAGCGCCGCGACCAAGCCGGCCAGCACGTCCCCTGCCCCGGCCGTCGCGAGCCATGGTGGCGCGCTGCTGTTGACTGCCACCCGGCCGTCCGGTGCCGCAACCACGGTGTCCGCCCCTTTCAGCAGCACCACCGCCCCAACCTGGCGCGCCGCGGCCCGGGCGGCGGCGATCCGGTCGAAGCCCACCGGGCCGAACAGCTTCCCGAACTCACCCTCATGCGGGGTCAGCACGGCGCAGCCGGCGAGCGCCTCCGGATGGCCGGCATGGGCGCCGAGCGCATCGGCGTCCGCCACCACCCGGCGCCCCGCAGCCAGCAGCACGGGCAGAATGGCGCGGGCCGCGTCCTGCCCCAGGCCAGGGCCGCACACCCACACGTTACGGCGTTGGTCTTGCAGCAACTCGGTGAGCGGCGCGTCGTTGATGATCAGGCCGGGCTCGCCGGTGCGATACAAGTCGGCACGGCCGGTGGTGGCGGCGATCGACACCATGCCGGCGCCACCGCGGCGGGCGGCGGCGGCGGACAGGCGGGTGGCGCCGGTCATGCTGGCCCCGCCCAGCACGGTCACATGGCCGCGCGTATACTTATGGTCGTGGACACCCGGCTGCGGGACGCGCCAGACCGCCGGGCCGTTATGCCAGGCGTGGGGGTTGATGGCCTCCAGCACGGCGGCGGGCAGGCCAATGTCGGCCAGCACCACATGGCCGCACAGGATACGGCCGGGCAGCAGCAGGTGCCCGGGCTTCAGGCGGAAGAACGTGACCGTCATGTCCGCCGCGCGCACCCCGCCGCGGGGCTGGCCGGTGGCGCCGTCGAGGCCGCTCGGCACGTCCACCGCCAGCACGCGCCGCGCAGCCGCGAGGGTTTCGGCGACGGCGTCCGGCACGTCGGCGGACAGGCCGGCGCCGAACACGGCGTCGATGACCAGTTCGGCCTGGGCGGCCCGGTTCGGATCGAAGGGCACGATGGGATCGCGCCACCGTAACGCAGCGACCTCGGCGTCCGACCCGGTGCGCGGCGGATGCAAGGCGGCCACCTGCACCGGCCACCCCTGCTGGGCCAGCAGCCGGGCGGCGACATAGCCATCCCCGCCATTATTGCCGGGACCGCACAGCACCAGCGTCCGGCAAGGGCCGAAGCCCCGTGCCGCACGGGCGACGGCGCGGCCGGCTGCCTGCATCAGCGTGTCGCCGGGCACGCCGGCCTGGGCAGCGGCGGTATCGGCCGCGGCCATTTCTACAGGAGTCAGAAGCTCGTGCGCCATGGCCGTCACTGTGCCAGGTTGCCAGCTAGGACGGGCGCGACTCGCGATGTTGTGCGATGGTCTGGTTTGGCAATTGGAAATTCGGGCATGTCGATCGTGATCACGGTGGCGCAGCAGAAAGGCGGCGCGGGCAAGTCGATGCTGGTGGCCAATCTGGCAGCGACGCTAGCAATGGTCCGGAACGTGGCGGTTCTCGACATCGACCCGCAGCACAGCTTAGCCCGCTGGCACGCAATCCGCCTAGCCCGTCCGGCTCCCGCTTTGCCGCTCACGTTCTCCGACCTGTCCGGCTGGCGGCTGGCGGGCGAGCTGGACCGGTTGCGGCGGGAGCATGACGTGGTGCTGGTCGACAGCCCGCCGGTGATCGACGCCGATGCGCGCCGGGCGATCCGGGGGGCGGACCTGGTGGTGGTCCCGGTGCAGCCCAGCCCGCCGGATATCTGGGCGGCGGAGGGCACGCTGAAGCTCGCCGCCGATGAGAAGCGCCCGGCCTGCCTAGTCCTGAACCGCGTGCCGACCGGCAGCCGGCTGCGGGACACGACGGACCAAGAGTTGCGGAAGCGCGGGCTGGCGGTGTTGCCAGCGGTGCTCGGCAACCGGGCGGCGTTCAGCCACGCCTTCGCCGAGGGATTGGGCGTGACCGAGGCCGCGTCGCGCAGCCAGGCGGCCGTTGAGCTGCGGGCGGTGCTGGCGGCGATCCTGGCCGTGACCGGCTGATCACGCGCGCCCTTCCCACCACCAGGCAAACAGGCCGGAGGTGACGAGCACGGCGATGCCGGCGAAATCCCAAGGACCCGGCACCTCGTTCCAGATCAGGGCGCCCATCAGTATCGTATAAAGGATCGCGCCGTATTCGAAGGGTGCCAGCATGGTGGCCTCGCCGCTGCGATAGCCCTCGGTCATCAGCAGTTGCGCCGCGGCGGAGACGACGCCGACGCCGACCAGGGCCGCCATGACCCAGCCCTCCGGCGTGACCCAGACGGCGATGGAGAGAATTCCCGACACGACGCTGCCGCCCAGGGTGAAAAGGAGGACGATGGTGACGTTGCGCTCACCGGACTGGCCCATGCGGCGGATGCTGATCATGGCGAGCGCCCAGAACACGACGCCCGCGATCACGATCAGCGCCGGCAGGGTCGGCACGCTGTCGCTGGCCTGCCACGGCCGCAGCACGAATAGCACGCCGACCAGCCCGGCGCCGACCGCCAGCGCCCGGTGCGGCCCGATCCGTTCGTGCAGCAGCGGGACCGAGAGCATCGCGAGGAAGATCGGCATGGAGAAACCGAGCGCCGTGACGGTCGCGAGCGGTAGGTGGGCATAGCCGTAGAACGAGCCATACATGCCGGCGAGACCCGCCAACAGACGCCACGTGTGGCCCAACGGCTGCCGGGTGTAAAGCACGGACCAACCGCCAGCGCGCTGGATCAGGGGGATCATGCAGACGGCGGCGACCACGCTTCGGAAAAACACGATCTCCGACGTGGGAACGGCGTCGGCGATGAATTTCACCAGTGCTGCCGCAATGGTGAAGCATGCGGATGATCCCAGCACGCATAGGATGGCGCGCCGGCGCATGCGCGCGGCGACCGCGGCGAGAGAGGTCATTTCGGCATAGTGGGCCGATTATTGCAGAAAGCCCATTGGGGGGCGACGCTTGGTGCGGTTTTGGCAAGACCGCGGGGAACCGATCGGTTGAGTTGGTTTGATGCTGTTCGAGCTTACGACCTTGCAAAAACACTACGGCTTCCCGTAGCCTGACTAAACTAGTCAGCCTAGAGCCAATACTGTTCATTTAGGCATTTAGGTGCCCTATATCACTGGTCGGGTTTTCTGGGATCGACAGCGATGGCGGGTGTTCCTGCTGGCCTTCCGGCCGGCGTTCGTGTCAGCGACCACATCAGCCTT